>ULJH01072423.1_pt1 | contig 17535 bp, 13 predicted proteins | sample 1950781 | NCBI WGS metagenome assembly ULJH01 (sample SAMEA4835462, study PRJEB28245) | human gut metagenome | biome: gut microbiome; material: fecal sample | place: Denmark | collected 2008 | reverse complement strand
TTTTCAACAGCCACTCCAAAATCCGTGTACGGCTGATCTCACGAAATCCGAATGATCGTTTTGACCGCGCCTTCTGGGAACGCCGGCTTCGCTGGGCAATCGACTATCGGCATACGGTTATGGGTGAGCCGGATTTTTCCTGTTGCCGTTTGATTTTCGGCGAGGCAGATATGCTTCCGGGGCTGACGGTAGATCGCTTCGGCGATGTACTGGTTATTGAATCACTGTGCCTGGGAACCGACCGCCTGCGCGATCTGCTTTATCCCACCATCGTGTGCATTCTGCGCGAAGAATACCATCAAAACATCCGTGTGATTTATCTGCGGAATGATTCCCCGATCCGCAAGCTGGAAGGAATGGAAACCGGTTGCGGTTTCTATGCCGGCGAAGGACTGGAAAGTGATACCGACGGACTGACCGAAATCTGTGAAAACGGCATTTTCTACGAGGTTGATTACATAAACGGTCAAAAGACCGGATTCTTTCTGGATCAAAAATACAACCGGAATGCAATCCGTCCCATTGCAAAAGGCAAACGGGTTCTGGACTGCTTTACACACACCGGCTCCTTCGGTTTGAACGCAGCCGCAGGCGACGCGCAAGCCGTCACGTCGGTAGATGTTTCCGCCGATGCACTGCGTATCGCGGCGCGGAACGCCGTCCGCAACGGATTTTCTGACCGGATCAGCTATCTTTGCGAGGATGTTTTCGACTTGCTTGCCCGCTTGGAAGCATCCGGACAGCATCCTTATGATTTTATAATTCTCGATCCCCCTGCCTTTACAAAAAGCAGAGATACCTTGCGCAATGCGATCAAAGGGTATCGGGAAATCAACACACGCGCTATGCGCATCCTGCCGCGCGGCGGATACCTGGCAACATGCTCCTGTTCGCATTTTATGACAGAGACCTATTTCAAGCAGATGCTGCACAACGCCGCGGCAGATGCAGGGGTTTCTCTGCGGCAGATTGAAGCACGTCAGCAATCGCCGGACCATCCGATTCTCTGGAATGTTCCGGAAACCGACTATCTCAAGTTTTTTATCTTTCAAATCGTTTAATGATAAATTGTTTTATAAATTATACGTTTGTTATATGCATCCGTTTATAGCGAATTCCCCTCCAAACTCACGAAATGCGCCCCCACACCGGCAAGATCAGTCCGTAAACGCATAGTTTTTTCAAGCGGTTTCGATACCGGATCTACACCAGCTACACCGATCCTATTCCGGTACATCCCAGAGCAAGCGGATTTTGATAATCCAATTGTAAACAAAACGTAAAGTTTCAAAAAGCGCTTGACAAGCGCTTTTTTGCGTGATATAATAAAACCGAAAGTTCCGAACTTGCAAAAATCATCCATCAATACCGAAAAGCAAGGAAAACAGCCTGCTGGATTCCGCACCAAAAACGGACCGGTTCTTCTCCCGGTCTGTCGAGCATAAAACTGTTTGGCAATCCCAGCGCCATCCCGTTTCGGAGTGGGTCAAAAACCTGCAGTTCGGATTTTCGCAACCTCTCATGCTGCCTAATAGCTGTCCCGCAAAAAAATTTGCTTAGGTGCGTCGGTCCCCGTCCGGATATGCACCTATTTTTCCCCCCCAAAAAACCCCGCTTCACCGAACAAGACCCATGTCCACACAACACGGAAGTCCGGAAAGTTTTATTGAAAAACAAAAAACATTTTCAAGAGTCGAAAAAGGCAAGGAGATTTATGACGAGATATCAATGCCCGATCTGCGGCAAACGCGCCTGCGATTCAGACAAGTCGCTTTTGCTTACAAAATCATCGGAAAATAACGAAAAGGAAGCAGACATTATCATCAAGTGTCAGAACTGCAAAAACACGCTGGCAGTAAAAGTACAACCGAATCTGCACATCTGTTTTTCTCAAAGAACGACATAATCAACACTTTGCACTTTGTACATAGCACGATGCCAAGACATACGAGCATGACAAGTAGCCACTCAGGCTGTTTGTCATGCTTTTTATATTTTACAGAAAGGAGGTCCGATGGGAACAGCCGAACGCAGGCTTGAAATCTATAAATATCTTTGCCTGGCGCGAAAGGCAACGATGCCGCAGCTTGCGGATCTCTTCGGCGTTTCCGTCAGGACCATTCAACGTGATATTTTTGAAATTGAAGCCGTTTTTCACGCCCCGCTTGAGGTCAAGGCGGGCAAATACGGGGGAATTACCGTCCTTGGAGATCATACGCTGGACCGTGCGTATATGAGTGAGGAAGAATTACAGCTACTGAACAAAATATATTCCCTTGTCCGGGATCAGATCAGCCCGCAGGAAGGAGATGTATTTCTCCGAATCATAAAAAAATACACCAAAAGCGCTTAGTGCCATACAGTCAAATATTACGCTCTTACTCTTTTTCCATTGTTCTCTCGGATACATGCAACCATGGAAATTCTCTGTTCTTTGCGGTGCATCTGCTCGGTAAAACGGCGACTGTAAGCCAGATAAATATACGGCATTCCCAAATTGGTCTCCAACAGAGAATTACAAGGAGTGTGCGCAGCTTATCCTCCCATGCAGTAAATCCTGCCGAGCGGATGCCGCCAAGCAGCAATCCCGCTTCCCAACCGAACTGAACCAAAATTCCGATGGCAAGCAGCCAGACAAGATTGATACGAGCGGCATATTCCCTCTGCCACAGATTGTACACAATCAGAGCCAAATATCCAAGAAACAAGATAACTGCCATATACCCGTGATATCCCCGGTTGTACGCTGAATGACGATCTGCGGCATATCGGCAGGGCTGAAGGTCGCAGAAAGCAGCGGGCAGACAAACCACCACAGTAAAATGAGGAAGGACCACAAAAACAAATCCCTGTCTTTGGAAATCCACAGCCAAATCCACGCAAAATTGGTAAAACCGTAACTCATCGACATCCACAGCAAAACAAGAAACAGGCTATATCCCTCGGTTATACTGCGGGAATGGCAGACCAAATGGAAAATTCCGAAATCCACAAGCAGATACAAAATTCCGGCGAGCACACCGATTAAAACAGTCATGTATTTCTTTTTCCAAAGCAACAGAGCAGCAACACAAAAAACGCAATGTCAAATCCGATATAGAGCGGCGAAAATGCGCGCCGTGCAACGATCTCCGTCATAAGAAAAATTCCTCCCTATGGAAGCGTTCTTTCATCCCTTTTCATCCGCCCCAATTATAGCACACCGCGTATAAAAAGACAATCGTTTTCTTTCATGTCAACAGAGACACACTTTTCGTGCGCGCAAGCAAAAGGAATCGCCACAAGCCAAACGCCTTGTAGCGATTCCGCATTTTATGCTTCAAACCAACAGAAGAACGCCAAACAGGAACATCACCAGCAAAGACAATCCAACCAGAATTGCAATGCAGGGCAAAACAATCACAAGAAATGCCGACAGCACCATTGCAAACTTATCCTTGGCACTCAGCTTTTCTTCACTCAATCGCTCGCTGAATTCCTCTTCCTGTTCGCGTGTGGATTTTTTCAGCCTTCTCCAAATCATCTTCCGACCGCGGCACAGTGTCAATCGACACGCGCCGATTTCCTTTCCGTGGCAGGCAATTCAAACAGGTAATTCCCCTTTTCATCAATTTTACGCTGCGGGAAATGGCAGGCAACAAAATGTCCCGGCTCCACCTCCGTCAACGCAGGCGGAACGCGCTTGCATTTATCGCACGCCATATAGCAACGCGTATGGAATTTACAGCCGGACGGCGGCTTAATCGGGCTGGGGATATTCCCCTCCAGAAGAATCCGCTCTTTCTGCAAGCTGTCCGGGTCAGTCGTAGGAATCGATGAAAGCAGTGCCACTGTGTACGGGTGACGGGGGTCATCAAAGATGGTCGCCGCGTCCGCCAATTCCACAATGTTACCCAAATACATCACGCAGATACGGTCCGAAATATAACGGACAACCGACAGGTCATGGGAAATGAACATATAGGTCAGATGCTCTTTTTCCTTCAGCTCCAAAAGCAGGTTGATAATCTGCGACTGAATGGACACGTCCAGCGCGCTGACGCACTCGTCGCAAACCACAAATTTGGGGTGAACGGCAAGCGCACGGGCAATCGAAATCCGCTGACGCTGGCCACCGGAAAACTGGTGGGGATAGCGGTGCAACATATAATCCTGCAAGCCGCACATCCGCATCACATTCAAAATATGCTCCTTCATCTTCGGGGAACCATGCCGGTAGAACTTGTGTGCCACCAAGCCCTCCTCAATGATTTGTCCCACCGTCATACGCGGGTTGAGGGAGGAATACGGATCCTGGAAAACCAATTGCAAATCTTTGCGCAAAAGGCGCATTTCGGAATATTTCAGCCGAGCAAGGTCAATGCCATCATCCAGCATCTCCTCGTACTTCAAAAACTCCGGATCGTCAAGATATGGCTTTTTCGCCGTCGCGATCTTTTGATCCAGCTCGGACATATGCGCTTTCTTTTGATCCCGCTGTGTGGACAACGCGGAGCGAGCATCAAGCAGTTTCTTGCGTTTCGCCGCACTCAACGGTTTCTGATCGTCATCGGCAGTTTCATCCAAAAGCAGGTCAACATCACGGATCCGTTCATTCAATGCGGCACTTGCATCTGCGAGCAACGCCTTCTTGTAAAGCAGCGCGGCCCCCGTTTTGGTATCCCGCACCAGGAATCCGCCCAGGATCTTGGCAATGTGAGCCTCCGCAGTCTGTGCCTCTGCCAGTGCCAGGTTTTTGTTCTGCAGGTCAAAAAACGACGCCTGATCACCTAACGCATCTGCCTTCTCCGCCATCGCCTTTGCATGAGCTTTTGCCTTTTGCAATCTTGCCTTGTACTTATCCACATGCCGAAGCGTATCCAAAACATACCGCGGGGCGACCTCTGCACGGGAAACACCATAATACATGGTTGTGCCGGCAGTCTGCTCATACAACTGCAACAGAACACGTCCAAGCGTGGATTTTCCGCAACCGGACTCACCCACGATACCGAGCGTTTCGCCCTCGTAAATGTCCAGTGTAATATCCTCGTTTGCCTTGACATAGTACTGCTGTTTCTGGAAGATGCTGGACTTGGCGATAGGGAAATATTTCTTAAGATTCGTGATTGATAAGAGCTTTTTTGTGTTCGGCACTGTTTCTCACCTCCTTTTCGGGATAGAAGCAACGGATTTTCTGACCGGGGCAAACCTCAACAAGTGCCGGCTCTCCGTCCAGACATTTCTGCGTCGCATACTTGCAACGAGGGGCAAACTTACATCCCTTCGGCAATGCAAGCGGGTGAGGAACCACGCCGGGGATCGGTTCCAGTTTATGGGTAATGTTATCAATCCGCGGAATACTGTTCATCAGGCCTTCCGTATACGGATGGCTCATCTTGCAATCAGTAAAAATGACACGCGCCGATGCCTGTTCCACGACCTGACCGCAGTACATAACCACCACGTCGTCAGCCATTTCGTTGATAACGCCCAAATCGTGCGTGATAAAAATAATAGACGTCCCGTTCTCACGCTGTAAATCGTTCATCAGCCGGAGAATCTGCGCCTGGATAGTCACGTCCAGCGCCGTCGTCGGCTCATCGGCAATCAGAATTTTAGGACGGCAAGCCAATGCCATCGCAATCATCACACGCTGCCGCATACCGCCGGAAAGCTGGTGCGGATACTGCTTGATGACTGCCTCCGGGTTCGGAATCTGCACATCGTAAAGCATTTGCAGCGCATGCTTTGCCGCTTCTCTTTTCCCCATATTCTGGTGAATCATAAAAGGTTCGGACAACTGTCTCTCGACCGTGAACACAGGGTTCAAGGAGGTCATCGGCTCCTGGAAAATAACCGAAATCTGATTGCCTCGGATATCGTACATCTGTTTTTGGGAGAACTTGGTCAGGTCCTTGCCTTCAAACAGGATTTCCCCCTCGGCAATATATCCGTTGGAATCCAAAAGGCGCAGAATGCTCATCGCAGAAACGCTCTTTCCGGATCCGGACTCTCCGACAATACCAATGGTGCGTTTTTCATCCAGTGAATAGGAAACGTCGTTGACAGCCTTGACAATTCCCTTTCGGGTCTTGAAATAGGTGTGCAGGTTTTTTACTTCCAATAATGCCATTTCGTCATTCACCTCCGCTCTTACTTTTCCTGACTGCTCTTGGGGTCAAGAACATCACGCAATGTATCGCCGATAATATTGATGCTGATGGTTGCAATCGCAAGGAAAATTGCCGGGAACACCCACTGCCACCAATAGTTCTGAATTACGATGGAGTTATTGGCACCGTTCAGCATATTTCCCCATGTCGGACGGGGCTGCTGAACGCCGAAGCCAAGGTAAGACAACGAAGACTCCGTCAGCAGACAGCCGGCAAAATCCAACGTCATACTGACCAAAATAACGGAAATCACGTTGGGCAAAATATGCTTGAACGCAATGCGTCCCTCTTTGACACCCATGGATTTGGCTGCGGTTACGAATTCCTTCTCACGCTCTGCAAGCACCTGTCCGCGGATCATGCGGGCAAGACCCGTCCATGAGAGCAGACCGAGGATAATCATGATGATGAAAATCCGCATATTCTCACTGATCGGTCGTTTCGAGAGGACATACGAAAGCATCATAGCGAACGGCAAAAACGGAATTGCCGAGAAAATTTCCGTAATACGCATCAGCACCATATCAACCCAGCCGCCGAAATAACCCGACAGACAGCCGATGATAATGGCAATCACAGAGGAAACAATGACGGCTACCGCACCGATGGTCATGGTCATCTTACCGCCGTGCATAATCCTAGTAAAGGTATCACGTCCGTTGGAATCGGTTCCGAACAGGTATCCGCGCAGACCCGCACTCCGGACAAGACTGCCGTTTTCGTCAACCAGGTAAGTTTGGTACGCACCCGTATAGGCAGTTGCGCACGCCTGACCGTTGATCTTATCGCACTGACCCTTGTCGTTGGAACCCCAGGCATATGCCTTGCCGGCATCGCTGACGCCGACAAAATGGTTGGCACCGCCCGACACACTGACCAGTTTCTCTCCGGCGGGAAGCTCCGGCACAACGTCCTCGTTGTACTTGGAGGCACCCTGTATGATCACCTCGCCGCCATCCAGAAGAATGGCAAAGCAATCCTTGGTTGCCGCAATGTCAACCACCGTCTGATCTTTCAGATAAGTCAAAAGCTTGACGCGCGTTCCGTCTGCGGTATTGATACGCTCATTGTTCAGAATTCCGCCCGGACAGGATATGCTCCCGTCCTCAAACTGTACCAGAATGTAATAGTTGGAGAACACCACTTTTTTGACATCGGTACGTTCCAGCTTCGTTGCCGCCTCCAGGTTCAGGCAAGCCTTGGTATTTCCCCAGGCATACAGCTTACCGTCAATGACAATGGCGGAAGCCTGATAGCCGCAGGCAAGTGAGGAAATTTTGGAAACATCTTCAATTTTACCGTTGAGCAATTCATCCGGCATCTGAATGATCGGATCCTCTTCATTCCCGTTAAATACGCCGTACTGTCCGCGGGATTTATCACCCCAACCGACAATCTGACCGTCCGTCGTTACGGCAATCACATGGTCACGACCGGTGGCGGCAAGGTACACCTTACCATTCTGAATCTCCTCAGGGGTCTTGGAATAATCCACCTTGGTCAACGCATCCTTGCTATACCCCCAAATATAGAGGGTGTTATCCTCGGAAACGCCGACGGTAAAGTTTGCATAGCCGTTAATCGTCCGGATCTGATTTTTCATACCGGACGGCACGCTGCGCATCGACATTACCGGTCCGATATTTGCCTGGTTTGCGTCGGTGAAGTTCACATCCATCGGCAAAAACAGCGGTCCGATAAAGACAAATGCAAACAGAGAAATCAGCACGATGAGCGCAACCACCGCCAATTTACGGCGGAAGAACGCCTTCACTGCCAGTTTGGACGGGCTCTCCAGCTTTTCAACTGCCAGGATTTCCTCCTGGGACAGCTCTTTGCTGGCGCCCATGAACATGCGTCGGATCCATCTCCACGGCGCAAACCCGTTGGAGGATTTTTTTGTTTCCTGCTTCTTCTCAGCCATCTTTCAATCCTCCTTTTCTTATTTGTTGACACGGATACGCGGGTCGACGAATCCGTATGTGATATCTATAATCAGGTTGCCCAACAAGCCGAGCAGGACATAGAACATCTGCAACGCCAACACAACTTCGTTGTCATTGGTCGTCAGCGCAGTGTAGTACATCTTACCGACACCGTTCAAAGCAAAGATATTTTCGATCATCAAAGAACCGGAAAAAATGCCAAGGAACCAACCGATGACAAGCGTCACGATCGGAATCAGCGCATTTCTCCATGCGTGTGTATAAATAACGACCTTCTCACGCAAGCCTTTGGCGCGTGCGGTACGGATGCAATCCATGTTGAGCGCTTCAATCATGGAGGCACGTACATACCGGGTCATTCCGCCCAAAGAGCAGAAAGTCATAATGATCAGCGGCAGTGCGTAATGGTACATTCTGTCCCAGAACTGACGCATCGGTGACCACTCCGTATATCCGGCGGTCTGCATCCCTGCGACAGGGAACCAGCCGAGTACAACGGCAAACAGCCAGATAAAGACAATTGCAATAATAAATGTAGGTAAACTATAACCGACAATGGTGCCGATCTGTACGGCAACATCGCGGCGCGATCCACGTTTGACCGCACAGAAAATGCCCAAAGGAATCGTGATTCCCAGTGCCAGAATGGTTGCAAAAATATTGATGAACACCGTATTCTTCATCGGCTCTTTGAGCAATTCGGTCACGGGCAATCCTTTTTCCGAGGATTCGCCCAAATTTCCCTGCAACATGCCGTTGAAAGACCCGTCAGAGTACGGATAAACGCCGATCCAGCGACCGTAGCGTTCCATCAGGTTTCCGTCTGTTCCGTAACGCTTCTGCCAGAATGCATATCGCTCATCGTAATCCAATTTGCCCTTGCTCAGTTTTACTTCTTCACTTGCTTTCGCAGCGGCTTTATCGACCGGCAGCATATTGTAAATCAGATACATCAAAAAAGACAATATCAGAAATACAAGCACTATGTATAGCAATCGTTTCAGTATGTATTTTCCCATAGGAACTCCCCCAACAATTTTTTTGCCTGGTATTTACACATACGCATATACACCAATTGAGCAGAAGCGGCAAATGATTTGCCGCTTCTGCCGTTTATGCTTTGATCAGCCGCGCCGATCGGGATTTATCTTGGTCAGACGACTTCCGATAAATGATTATTTGGTATATTTCTCGTAGAAGTCAGCCTCATCCATCAGGTGTGCGGAGTTGTAATCGTTGTACATATTCTGGTTCAGCGTCCAGTTGAAGGCGTAGTCATAAACTGCGCTGGTGAAACCGGTAGCGAAGTTAATCGCATTCAGCTTCGGTGTGCCGTCATAACCATTCTCCTCCATGCGATACAACTCACCGTAGATACCGGGGTTGAATTCCGTAGAGGTGTAGGTGATATACATACCGATGTCCTTCGCAGCCTTGGCAGTCTGCCATGCGGTAACCAGCTGATCGGTTACGGCGTTGGGCTGTGTGCCATACCAGTTGACAACCAGAGGCATATAGTACTCACCGTCCAGTTTAATCACACTGTACTTGCCGTCCGTGGACTTGAACTTGAGGTTATCGGAGCTCAGCTCATAGCCGCTCAGCTTCTTGTAACGGACAGTATCCTTGGCAGCATCAAACTTTTCACCCTTTTCATTGTAGATCCAACCGCCATCAACCAGTTCGTCAATTGCGCTCTGCACGCTGTAGGTGTAAACATTCAGCTTAATGGTATCCTTTACAGCCTTGTAAGCAGCGGAACCTTCATAATACGGGCCGTGAACAACGCTGCCGTAACCGCCGGTGAAGGTCTGTGCGAACTCATTGCGGTTAATGGTGAGCATAATAGCACGACGGACAGAAGCAAAGGAGGTCGAACCGAAGTCGCAACGGAAGCCGAGCTTACCGTAGCCGGCACGGTCGTAGTGTGTTTCCTTATACTTGTCGGGATTGTCATTTACGATCTTCAGAGCAGCCTTGGTAGCGTCACCACCGGTGATACCGGCAATCACGTCAACCTGACCCTGCTTGAACATATCCATCTGGGTTTCATCTACCAACTTGACGTAGGTAATGGTTGCGATGGAAGCTTTGCCGCGGAAGCTGTCACCGGGATATACGGGGTTGAGCTTCAGGGTAGCGGTGTGGGTATTGTCATCATAGTTGCTGACCACATAAGGACCGGAATAAGGCAGTGCAGAATTCCACTTCATGTTTGCAACGATCTCGCCGGCAACCTTGTAGGTTTCCGCGCCGTTCTCGGTCACTTTTGCATAGAATGCATCGTTCAGACCGCAAGCCTTGGTTGCCTCATCGACAACGATCGCACCCTCGGAGCCGAGGTAGAGCGGTAGCGGGTCAGGAGAGAAGCCTGCATTGACAATGGAGTAGTAGTAACCTGCATAATCGGAAGTATAGGTCACAGCGAAGGTGTAATCATCCAGCAACTGAACGCCCTTGAAGAACTTCGTTGCGGTCACTTTGTTCTTGTCGCCGACTTCCTTGCCGTCGTTCGTGCCGTCATAAGCACTGAACTCAGCAAAGCCAACAACAGTCTGACCCGCAGTACCGCTACCGCCTGCAGCCGCACCGACAGGAGTGGAGTTGGACAGCAGTGCCGCAATATAGTTCTTTGCGTTGATTGCGGAATTGTCGCTGAACTTCAGATCCTTCTTGATCTTGATGGTGAAGGTAAGCGTGCCGTCTTCGTTGACCTTGGAAGCAGGCGTACCGTCAACAACACCCTCGTTCCAACTGTAGTTACCGTCCTTGCTGGCCATGATGATGGAATAACCGGTGGTCAGATTCTGGATATCCAAGTCAGAAGAACCGGGGTTGGACTTGCCCCAGGATGAGTTACGGAACGAACCGGACAGGTCAGTTGAACTACCGAGGATTACGCTGTTATCAGCGGTCGTAACCTTCGCAGCGACGATCGCATCTGCGGGCCCCCAGTAAGGAGTCGTTACAAGTCCCTCGATCTTTGCGTTGTAGAGATCAAAGTACTGGTTGGAATAAAGCGGAATTTCGGGAACCAGGTAGTTCCATCTCTGGATGTAGAGCTTCCACCATTCGTTGTAAACGTCATCGGCGGTCTTGTACTTCTCGCTGTTTGCAGGAACATCGGTTCTGTAAACCATTGCCATGGACAAAAAGTCCATGCCGAGCTCGTACTTGACACCCTCGACAGTAACCCAAGCCAGGCCCTCTTCGTCCTCAGTAACCATATCAATGGTAACTTTGGAGCCGATCTTTTCATAGACGGATGTAAAGTCCTTGTGGTCCACTGCATCCGCGGGATCGATATCACCCTTCACCTTATCACCGGCAGACGTTGTGTCACCGGTCTCGGTGCCCTTGCTGTCAGCTGCAGTTGTTGTGTTGTCATCCTTTTTGTCCGTGCAGGATGCAACAAACGGAACAACCATCAGAAGTGCCAGCACAAGTGCAAGTAATCTGAATTTTTTCATTGCGGATTCCTCCATTCAAAAATTATATAGCGGCGTGCAGTAACTGTGCGCCAGTATATTTCCTTTATTTTTTGCCCGAACCCTTTCTCTGCAGTTCACTGCGCATGCGGGAACAAAGCCTTTCTGTTATTATACCATATCACATCCGTGCTGTCAACGGCAAAAACAACAAACATTCGCACATTTTGCACAATATTCAAAAAATATTCCACAAAAGCACGCGGCTCTCGCTCCCCTATTTGCGCCTTCCACAGCGCAGACAGGATCCGATCCAAAACAGGACCGGGCGCACGCTCCAGGCGGGCATTTTGCAACTTTCAAAAAAGTTCATGCAAAACGGTCACTGCTTTGATGCTGTAAATTATAGCACACAGCCGATCTCTTTGCAATACCCTGCCGTGATTTTCTACTTTATAGCCCATTCAGAAAGCTGTTTCCTGCCTTGCGTTGTGTAATATGACATCATCGTTTAAGCCAAGAGAAAACGTACAACGCATCAAGAGTGAATATTATGTGTATAAATAGTGATTACAACGTCAATTTTTGCAAAATATTCATATTTCGGCGAATATTATTCACAAAGGTATTTGTTTTCATCCGGTTGGTACTCAAATCTTTCCGCTTTTGCATTTTTATTTCCTGCGGTTGCATTTTCATCCGACAAATTCCGCCTTTCTGCGCGTTAGTTCTGCTCGTTTTATATTTTCATTTTTTAAGTAATATAAATCGATTATTTTTATCTTATATACACAGGCTATAGCGGACAATATAATATTCCTATATCGCTCTCCCGTATCCGCATTCAGGCATTAAATTCAATTTTGAAATTCCTCCGGTGTTTCTTTTTCAACCATTTGTTAATAGCAAACAAATTCAAAAAACCATACATAAAAGCACGGCCGTCCGAAAGACGGACGGTCGTGCCGAATCGAAAAATTACTTTCCCTTTTTGTCAGTGGACACCGGCTCCTTGACAGTATTGTCCTCATAAGCGGTATCGGTTGAAAGGGTCTGCACTGCGTCTTTGCTGAAATAATTCAACGGATCCACGGAAAGACCGTTTGCAGTCATTTCAAAGTGGAGGTGCGGCTCTTCTGCAAGCTCAACGTTTGCCGTCTCGCCTACAACGCCGATCTGCTGTCCGGCTTTGACACTCTTTCCTTCGGAAATACCGGCGGAAAGGTTTGCGCCCAGATTCTTATAAATCGAGCAGACATTGTTCTCGTGTTCCAACGCAACGCAAACACCCATCAACGGGTCATTCCAGATTTTGGACACCACACCGGCGGCTGTTGCAAGGACCGGCGCATCTTTTTCGGAGGCAATATCAATGCCGAGGTGCACGCGGTAGTCCCCCATCGTAGCGGACCAGACCTGAACACCGGCGTCATGTTCCTTGGAGAGCGTGCCGGATACGGGCAGCAGGTATGCAGGGTCGGAGGGTTTGTCCTTGAGATCGTCTTCGGTACCGGGCTTATCGTTATAGATCGGAATTTCGCCCTGTTCACTGCCGTCCGCATTCGCCTTGGTGTCGGCGGGCTGGGTGGTACCGTCCGGTGTCGGAGCGGGTTTGTCTGTCTTCTTTGCGCGGTTCATTGCGAAGGTCACTGCCAGGATCACGCTGAGGGTGACCAGAATAATCACCATCACAACGATCGCGGCGCGGTTGGTAAAGAACGCTTTACACTTGGTTTTGAATTTCTGCCACATAATTTTTCTCCTTTTTCTTCCGAAGATTCGTCCTGTGTCGTGCCGGACTGTCCGGCAATTTTTAGGTACGTTAGTATTCTTGCCCATCTTACGCAGATTATTCATGCGCAGGAAAAAATCCGAGAAAAGAATTTTCGGCGAAAGAAAAGCCCGCCCCTTTCGTGAACCGCATCGTACAGGGCAGGCAAAAATATTACATTCGGAAAGGCGAAGCGGAAACCTCACTTATCTCCCTCTTCCCCCGCAGGTTCCTTCCGGTCCTGCTTGGCTTCATCTTTCGATTCCGCCGCAGATTCCCCGGTGGGGTGCCCCGATGCAGGATCGCGCTCCCGCCGGAGCTCCCGGCGCAAAGCGCGCAAAGCGGCTCTGAAAACCGCCCGATCGTTTGCATGGCTCAGCTTGTGTTCGGCGCCGCGGACAGGAATCCACTCCACTTCCGCAATCTCGCCCTCCCGCGCATGAATCTCCGGATTTTCGGTACGGGCAAGAAAATAGATTACGTCTTTGGAAACCCCGGGGGTTGGGCTGTAGCGAATCCGCTGTCTGAAAGGGGACCGGATCCGGATCCGGACCGATGTTTCCTCCATCACTTCCCGTACCGCCGTCTGCCGTTCGCTTTCTCCCGCTTCCATATGTCCCTTTGGGAAAGAACGGTATCCGCCGCGCCGGTGCCGTATCATCAGAATATAATAAGTTCCCGTGCCCGCTTCGCGTCGGAACACCAACGCACCACACGATTTTTCATGCGTCAGGTCATCCTGCCGTTCCTTTCCGTCTTTGTTTTTCGGTTCTTTTGACATCTCCATCTTCACTGTTTTACTTTCTACTCCGCATTTTTCTCCGTCCGCGGCGGTGAACGCCGATCCCCGCCGGATTTCGATTCCGTTTTTCGTCTTACTCAATCCGCATACTGCCGAGCACCTGCCCGATCGGCTCGCGGATAATCAAGGATGCTTCATCGTCCGCCCCCGTCGGGTCACGGTTGATCAGTACCAGATCCTGCCCGCCAAAACAGCGTATCAACCCTGCCGCCGGATAAACCGCAAGGGAAGTTCCGCCGATGATCATCAGATCCGCACGGCGGATTGCATCCACCGCGCCGGCGACCACCCGGTCATTCAAGGGCTCCTCATACAAAACCACATCCGGCTTCACAATGCCGCCGCAGGAACAGCGTGGAACGCCAACCGTCTCCGCAATATAGGCGCGCGGGTAAAACCTGCCGCACCGCATACAGTAATTCCGATGAACCGAGCCGTGCAGTTCAAACACGCGCTCCGATCCTGCCAGCGTATGCAGCCCGTCAATGTTCTGTGTGACCACGCCGGTCATTTTTCCGGCACGCTCCAGTTCCGCCAGCTTTCGGTGCGCGGGGTTGGGAAGCGCGTTCTCAATCAACAGTTTTTCACGGTAGAAGTCATAAAATTCTTCCGTATGTGCCATGAAAAAGCTGTGGGACAGAATGGTTTCCGGCGGATAGCGGAATTGTTGATGATAAAGCCCGTCCGTGCTGCGAAAATCCGGCACCCCGCTTTCGGTCGAAACACCGGCACCGCCGAAAAAGACAATCCGGGAAGAACGGTCAATCAGATTCTGCAATGCTTCCCATGCCATAAAAATGCACTCCTCCTTCCCTGTGCGAAAAGATACAACTGCGCAAAAAGGATACCGCGCAAACCGCCCCGCTTGACGCGAATCGCTTTGCTTGCCCGGCATCCTTTTCATTTTACTGTTTGATTTCTTCCATTACATATGCTTCCAGAATGTCTCCGAGCTTGATGTCGTTATATTTCTCCAGTCCGATACCGCATTCATAGCCTGCGGCAACTTCCTTGACGTCGTCCTTCTCACGGCGCAGGGATGCAATCTCGTCCTCAAATATCACAATGCCGTCGCGGACAATACGAATTTTGGAATTCCTCGTCACTTTGCCGTCCTGTACATAAGAACCTGCGATGGTACCCACTTTGGAAATCTTGAAAATCTGCCGCACCTCGACATGTCCAAGCAAAACTTCGCGGTACTTGGGCGCAAGCATTCCCTTCATCGCGGCGGTAATCTCCTCAATGCACTCATAAATGACACGGTAGGTCCGGATTTCAACGCCCTGACGCTCCGCGGAATCCAATGCCTGCTTATCCGGACGGGTGTTGAACCCGACAATAATCGCATTCGACGCAGCGGCAAACATCACATCGCCCTCGGTAATACCACCGGCGGCGGCATGAATAACATTGACCTTGACCTCTTCGTTTGCAAGCTTGGAGAGCGACGCTTTGACTGCCTCCGCAGAACCGTCAACATCCGCCTTGACAATGACGTTCAGCGTCTTGACGCCCTCGGAAATCTGTGCAAACAAATCGTTCAGGCTTGCGCGCGCATTGATCCGGAAGTTTTCTTCCTTAGCGCTGGTACGGCGACGGTCGGCAAGCTCTCTTGCCATACGCTCGTCTTCTACCGCATTGAACTCATCTCCGGCAGTCGGAACCGCATCCAATCCCGTGATTTCGACCGGAACAGAGGGACCTGCCGCCTTGAGCGCCCTGCCCATATAATCGGTCATCGCACGGACTCTTCCCACGGCGGTGCCGGCAATGACAATATCACCGGGGTGCAACGTACCGTTCTGCACGAGAATGGTCGCAACCGGTCCTCTGCCGCGATCCAGCTTTGCCTCAATGACAACGCCTTTGGCGCGGCGGTTCGGATTAGCCTTCAGTTCCTTGATGTCCGCAACCAGCAGAACGGATTCCAACAAATCGTCAATGCCCTGTTTGGTCACGGCGGAAACGGGCACGCAGATGACATCTCCGCCCCATTCTTCCGGAACAAGATCATACTTGGTCAGCTCCTGCTTGACATTTTCCGGGTTAGCCGCAGGTTTATCCATCTTATTGATGGCAACAACAATGTCAATGCCGGCAGCCTTTGCATGGTTGATGGCTTCCACCGTCTGCGGCATAATACCGTCGTCTGCAGCAACCACCAGAATAGCAATATCCGTTGCCTGCGCGCCTCTTGCACGCATAGCGGTAAACGCTTCATGTCCGGGCGTATCCAAGAACGTGATGTCACGTCCCTTGACCTTGACACGGTATGCACCGATATGCTGTGTGATACCGCCTGCCTCACCCGTGGTCACGTTGGTATGGCGGATGGCATCCAGAAGCGAGGTTTTACCGTGGTCAACATGTCCCATAACACAGACGACCGGGGCACGCTCCACCAAATCCTCCGGCTTATCCTGATTCTCTTCTTCGCCGCCGAACAGCTTCTCTTCAATGGTAACAACCACTTCCTTGGACGGAATCGCGCCCAGTTCTTCCGCAACAAGCGCTGCGGTGTCATAGTCCACCGTCTGATTCAGTGTTGCCATGACGCCCATCATCATCAGGCGCTTGACCACTTCACCTGCGGTCACTTTGAGCCTTGCGGCAAGGTCACTGACCACAATTTCATCCGGAATCTGCACATTCAGCGGAGCCTTCTTGATAGGCGCCTGCTGTTTCTTTCCGCCGCGCTGATTGTTGGTCTTGCCGGCAAACGGATTTCCCTTTCCGCCCGGTTGCTGACGTGTTGCGGCTGTCGGCTTCTTGACGCGCGATGCTTCCGGCTTGGAAGAAGCGCTGTCGGCTACATTATCGAAAGTATCTAATTTCTCATCGTACTTGGACAGATCCACCGCATTGGAACGGGTGTCCACCACGCGGACGGCACCCCGCTGCTTGTTCTGTCCGTCGCCCCCCTTGGGTGTCTGCGCGCGAACAATCGGCTGCGGCTGGAAATGCTCTCTGGGCGTATTCGGTACATAGTCCTTATCCATCCCCATTCCGCCGCGGTCCCGCCCGCCGTTCTGCGGACGGTTCTGACCGTTCGGACGTCCCTGCGCGCCTCCCTGCGTGCGGTTTCCGCCGTTTTGCGGACGGTTCTGCGCCCCGGAGAAGGGGTTCTGATAACGACCGGACTGCTGCGCATTGCCCCCCTGCGGTCTCTGCGATTGCTGCTGAGATTGAGGCGCTCTGTTTCCTGCGGGCGTCTGGCGCTGCATGCTGTTACCGGCATTGCCCTGTGCGGATGCCGCAGGACGCTGTCCGACCGGGCGCACCGGCTGTACCGGCGCCTTTGGCGGCACGGGGGCAGGCATCGGTTTACCGCTCTGCTGTGCTGCCATTCTTTGCTGATTCAGAAGATTTTGCAGGCTCTGCGCACTCTGCGGTTGCGGGCGCCGTGCAGGCTCAGCCGGTTTCGCAGCTG
>ULJH01018855.1_pt1 | contig 17573 bp, 16 predicted proteins | sample 1950781 | NCBI WGS metagenome assembly ULJH01 (sample SAMEA4835462, study PRJEB28245) | human gut metagenome | biome: gut microbiome; material: fecal sample | place: Denmark | collected 2008 | reverse complement strand
CCCTCCCCCGCCATCGCGGCGGGCGAAACCGTGCGCGTCGTGCACCACGAGCTGGACGTGTCGGACGTGGTGCGGGTGTAATTCCGGAGGATTTTGCCCCATGAAGAAGCTGCTTTGTCTCCTGCTGACCTTGCTGCTGATTCACCCCGCACTGGCGGAAGATGCCCTTGATGCGCCCGATGCCTCTTCCCTGCTGCCCTGCGCGAATGGCGCGCTGCTTGCCGTTTCGCCGGATTTGCGCGTCCTTCGCCGGGACACTGCGGGCAACTGGGCGCTTGTCCTTTCCGCCGAGCAGATTTCCGCCGCCTGCCCGCCCCGATTCATGCCGGATGCGGCGAATGCGCTGCTCCTGCCGGGCGAAAATGGTGCATATGCGCTGCTGCTCCTGCCCGACACGAGCGGGCAAATCGCCGTGCTGTCCCTGACCGGAGCGACGTGCGAGCTGACGCGGGTGTTCGCAGATTTCCTGCCGACGGACAGCGAAATGGCCGCGCAGTGGACGCTCCTTTCCGCCGCGCGCGCCGGAAACACGCTGTACGCTGCCTTTTCAAGCAATTTCGCGACATACAGCACCTATGCGCTTTCGCTGGCGGACGGGTCGTCTTTTCTGCTTTCGGATGCGCCGATTCGCTTCTTGATGCCCTTGGCGGACGGGCAGCTGCTGGCGTGCGTCAATCCGCCCATAAGCAGCATCGACGAAACCTGCTTCGCCCTGCTGGATGCGGATTCCGGCGAATCCAGCCGCCTTTGCGCCCTGCCCGCCCACAAGGCATACGCGGGCTTCGCGCTGGACGGCGATTCCCTCTATTTCACCGACGGCGAGACGATTTACTGCGCCGCGCCGCCCTATGATGCTGTGGAATCCGTCGGCTATCTGCCGTCGCTGGACACGAGCGCCCGTCTGCCCGCGCTGATGGTCGATAATTGCTACTGCGTGTGCAATGCCGAATTGGGTTTCTTCGCAGCGCAGCTCCATACCGCGCCGCGCTGCACCCTGCGCGTGGATACCCGCCTGTCCAATGTGAATCGGGCGCTGGTGTCGCAGTACCTCCGTGCGCACCCGGACGTTGCCGTTGTTTATGCGCCGCACAATGCATCGACCGCGCCGGAATACCGCCAGCACATGGAGAGCGGCGACGCGCTGGATATTTACGCCTTCACACTGCCGAACGAATCGTTCATCCCCCTGCGCGACAAGGGCGACCTGCTGGACTTGCGCCCGCTGATGGGCGCGGACACCCCTGATTCGCTCCTGCCGCAGGTGCTTGCGCCGCTGGAAAAGGCGGGCGGGCTGTTCGCGATTCCCTGCGGCGCGCCGAGCGTCTCGTGCTGGTTTCTCGACCAATCGTCGCTGGAATCCTTGGGGCTGACGGACGTTCCCGCGACGTATGCCGACCTGATGACGCTGATTTCCACCTACCTCACCGACTTTGCGTCTGATTCCGACGTTGCCTTAGCCGACAATCCGGGCGGCATGGCGGATTCCCTCTTCCAGCAGCTTTTCTGGGCGCAGCTCGCGCGCTGTGAAGCATCCGGCGTCCTGCCGACGTTCACCGATGCGGATTTCGTTGCGGCGCTCCGGCAGTACATCGCGCTCCGCCCGGCGCTGGTGGACTACGAAACCCGCTGGCTGGCAGAACGGTCTTCTTCGCTGGGCGACCTGAGCGACACGGGCGGCATCGTCACGGTTCTCTCCGTGTCCAGCAGTCAGCCCTCGCTGCTGCACCTGAACACGTCGCTTACGCCGAGCAAAACGGACGAAGTTCCGCTGCTGCTGTCGTTCAGCGAAGGCGGCGCGTTGCTCATTCCGATGACGTACTCGGTGCTGGCAGTCAATCGCCGCTCGGCATACCCGGATGATGCCGCATCGCTGCTGTCCTACCTGCTGGACAATCAGCCGTATGATGCGAAGCTGGCGCTTCTGCCGGATTACGCGGTGCTTCAGCCGAATCCGGCATACACAGAGGCGGCGCAGAAGATTCTGGACGACGAAGCGCTTTACATGCAGTACCGCGCCACCCTGTCCCCCTTGGAGCAGAAGCAGGCGGAGGATATACTGGCGGACGCGCGCGCTGCGCTCCATCAGATTCCGCCGAACGTATACAGCGCGGCGGAAATCGCAACGTATCATGCGCGCCTGAATCACGCGCATCTACTGGAATCGTCGTTCTGGGTCAGCGGCGACCAGCATGTATCCACCCTGCGGCAGCGCCTTCTGGACGGCGAATGCACCGTGGAGACGTTCGTGCAGGAATTGACCCGCATCGTGCAGATGATGACGCTTGAAAACGGCGTGTCTTCGTGAATTTTTCCCGCGCGTCCTGCAACAAAACACCCCTTTCAAGCGTTTCATATTTAGGGGATAACTCCCCTTTTCCAAGAAGAATCAATCCTATGAATGGAGGGTATCATCATGAAGCATTTTTCCCGCGTCCTGTGCCTGCTACTGATGCTGGCGCTGCTGCTGCCCGGTGCGCTTGCGGAGGCAGTCGAGCAGACCGAGCAGATCGACAGCGGCATCGAAGAAGATGAGGTCGAGAAGGTCGGCGACATTTTTGACATGTACCAAGTCGGCAGCATGGTGGAAGCAAACGGCAAGCTCTACACCATCTCCTACGGCCCGACCATCTGCGAATTCGACGGCGAAAACTGGCGCATCGCGGTGGTGGCGAGCAGCTTTTCGGACGTTCTGCGCTTCTCCGAGGACGGCTCCTTTTACAGCGACGAAACGTCCGCCGTGCTGTCTGTGGATGAGGACGGCACGCTGCTGCTGCTCTACCCCTACTCCGACGGCGTGATTGACCTGCTGCGCGTCCCGCTCGACGGCAGCGACGTCACCCGCGTGCACTCCTTCCGCCTGGTGGAGGATAGCGGCGACGAGGACGGCAGCCTCTACTTCTCCCTGCAAGGCGCGGCGCTGACGAGCGATTACGCCTATGTGACCGCCTACGGCATGAATCCCGAGGCGACCTACGGGCTGAATCAGCTGTTTGAGCTGAACCTCAAGGACGGCAGCGTCCGCAAGGTGACGGAGGATTACATCGGCGTCATCCTGCCGCTGGATGACACGTCGCTCATCGGCTACTATGACAACCGCTACACCGGCGCGGACGACCCGCTGACCGCGCTCGTGCGCATCAACCGTCAGACCGGTCTGACCGACACGCTGTGCGAAATGGAGTCCGACTCCTCTTTCTCCGGCTTCACCATGTCCGGCACGTCCGTCGTCTTCAACGATGGCTCGCAGGTGCTGCGCGTCGCCGCGCCGTATGACACCTTGGAGACGGTTGGCTACCTGCCCCCGGCGTATGTGTACACCAATCTGCCCGGCTGCGTGTCCGGCAATTCCTACTATACTTACAACTACGACGCCGGTTTGACCTCGGTTGACCTGACTGCGCCGCTGCCCGCGACCGTCCTGCGCATCGACTCCTCCATCAGCTGGGGCGACGCGGGCGAACTGGTGCGCCAGTACGCCAAGGAGCATCCGGAAGTCGGCATCGTGTACGCCTCCACCAGCGCATCCACCGCGCCGGACTACACCCAGCACATGCAGAGCGGCGAGGCGCTTGACCTCTACTCCTTCTATCTGCCGGGCGACGCCTTCGCTGCCCTGCGCAACAAGGGGTATCTGGCGGAGCTGTCCGGCAGCAGCGACCTGCTCGCGGCTGTTTCCGAAATGTTCCCGAATCTGACCAAGCAGGTGCTGGTGGATGGCCACCTTTACGCCCTGCCCGTCGAAGTAAGTACCTCCTGCTGGTCGATTGACACCGCCGTACTGGAGGATGTCGGGCTGACGGCGGAGGATGTGCCGACGACGTATCTGGAGCTGCTGAACCTCATCGACGAATGGATTACCTCCTACGTTGATGATTACCCGGAGCACGCGCTGATGGACTATCCGTACAGCCTGTCAATGCAGCTGTTCAGCCAGATTATGATGGCGCAGATTGCCGAGTGTGAAGCGGACGGCCGCACGCTGACCTTCACCGACGCGGATTTCATCGCCACGCTGAACAAGCTGGACAGTATGCGCGAGAAGCTGAAAGCGTACGAGGATCAGTGGAACGCCGACAACAACAGCGGCAATATTGTCTATAGCAGCAGCACAATGATTGGCGGCTCGTATGACGCCAGCAGCGAAGGACCCCTCCTGAGCAGCTACGCCAACATCGGCATTCACTATGCCAGCGACCGCGAAAGCACAGCTGTCCCGCTGATGCTGTCCATCCAGCCGAACCACGACAGCAGCGTCATCGGCAACATCCGCGTGATGGCGGTCAACCGCTCCAGCAAGAACGCCGATGCCGCCATGAACCTGCTGACGTACCTCGCCGTCAACCGCAGCGATTATCAGAAGTCGCTTCTCTCCCCTGCCTACACGGACAACATTGAGGACCCGCACTACGAGGAGACCAAGGCGAGCCACGAGAGCTACATTGACGAACTGACGAAAGCAATGGCGACCGCCGACGACAGCGAAAAGCGCGACTATCAGGAAGCGATTCAGAACCTGACGGACGCTTTGACCCGCCTCTCCCCCTACCAGTACACGACCGAGGACATTCTCCTCTACGATTCGCAGATGGAGAATGTGCGCATCATTGAATCGACCGTGTTCTACGGCGACGACAACGAAGCATCCACGCTCGTGAACCGCTACATGGACGGCAACATCACCGTCGACCAGTTTGTCCGCGAGCTGACCCGCATTGTGCAGATGATGATTATGGAGAACTCGTAAGTTCATCGCAACCGAGAAGCCGGATGAGAAGTCCGGCTTCTTTTGTATTGTAGGAGAACCAAGGGGCGTTGCCCCTAACCCCCACCAGAGGCGCTGCCTCTGGACTCCGCAAGGGAGTTCCTCCCTTGACCCTTTCGCGCGATTGAGTTGAGCGCACTTTCAGACTATGCCCGCGTGTTGATTCGACCTCATCACCCCAAAAGCATGGGAGCGTGCACCGCGAAGGGGTCAAGGGGGCGACCGCAGACGTTCGTCTGTTTTCATGCCCCCTCGTCGCTCCCGCAGGAGCGAAACCCCTGCGCAACAAAAAGGCCAAGAAACATGGGTGTGCACCACGCAGAAAAGCAGCTTTTCCCCTCCAAAATCAAAAAAATCACAAAAAAAAGACGATTCGATGCAACGAAATCGCCTTTTCATTCGTCTTATATCATGAAGGCGGTTACGTTATTAACGCCGCCGATTCCACGCAATAATGAGGTGATTTACGATGACGGAGGGAACGCAGGCGCGTCCGGAGCGCGTAATGGTGCTTGAGCCCGATGCCGAACGCCGGCAGATGCTCGCCCAAACGCTGATGCAGTCCGGCTTCCGCTGCTTTATGGCGGATTCGGTGCACGACGCGCTCCCCTTCTATCAGGACAGGCAAAATTCGGCGTGTATGCTGACGATTCTCAACGCGCGCCTGCCGTGGTGTGAGAGTGTTGAGCTGCTCAGCCGGGCGCAGGAAAACGACTGGCCCGTGCTGTTTCTGACGGCGGAAGCGGCAAACGTTGCGCACCTGCAGTCGCTGTTTGACCTGCCGTGCGACGCGCTGGTGCACCCCTTCTCCCCCAAGCAGCTGATGAACGCGGTGGAAAACTTGCTGCTGCTTGCCCAATCGCTCCTGCGCGCCGGGCCGCTGCGGCTGGACACGCTGCACCACCGCGTGACGATGGCAGGCGAGCACCTGACACTCACCGCGCAGGAATTTGCCTTGCTGGAAGTGCTGGTGAAGACGCCGGGGGCAGCCGTCTCCCGCGAAACGCTCCTGCGGACGGCGTGGGGCTATCAGGATTTAGGCGAAACACGCACGGTGGACGTGCACATTCAGCGTTTGCGGCGGAAATTGGGTAAATCGTGCATCGAAACGGTGTATAAAAATGGATATAAGCTCAAAATGGCGTAACATGGCGTCCCCCTCTGCGCAAAGAGGGGGATTTTTCGTGCCCCAAATCATCATTCGCACGAAAAAAACCGTTCCCTTGTGCGGAGGGAACGGCTTGTGCTTGCTTGATGTGTGCGTAAAGAAAACAAAACGTTCAAACGTGACAAGCGTCACGCAATCTTACTTCGCTTCGGCAGTCGCATCGGTGCCGGGGATGTTGATGATCTCCAGCATGACCAACTCGGCAGCATCGCCGCGGCGCGGTCCCAGCTTGTACATGCGGGTGTAGCCGCCAGCCACGTTCTTCTCGGCGTTGCGCTTCTTGAACATCGGGCCGTACTCACGGAACAGCTTCTCAACGACGGGATACTTCACGTCCTTGGTGCGCTCCTTGTACTCCTTCTTGTTCTCGTCCGCCAGCTTCTGCTGCGGCACGTTGTACAGATACGCGGTCATCTGACGGCGAGCGTGCAGCTTGGACGGCGCATCGTTGACCACCTGCAGTTCGACCTTCTGATCCTTGTCGTTGTGGGTGATCTTGGTGGTGGTCACGGTGTTGTCGCACTCGTTGACTGCCAGAGTGATGTAATGTTCGGCAATGCGGCGGACTTCCTTGGCCTTGGCTTCGGTCGTCACGATCTTGCCATTCTGAAACAGGTTCGTCACCAGACCGCGGAGCAGCGCTTTGCGCTGACCGGCCGTGCGACCCAGTTTGCGCTGGTGTGCCATGGGATTATTTCCTCCTATCACGGGCAAGCAGCGATTCTAACCGACGTGCGATCGGGTAAAATCAGGCTGCCATCGTTGTGCCCCGTCTTATTCTTCGTTCTGGCGCAGACTCAGACCCAGATCCTGCAGCTTCTGTTCCACTTCTTCCAAGGACTTGCGACCAAGGTTGCGCACCTTCATCATGTCCTCCTGGTTGCGCTGCACCAGCTCGGCGACGCTGTTGATGCCAGCGCGCTTCAAGCAGTTGTAGGCACGGACAGAGAGCTCCAGCTCTTCAATGGTCATTTCGAGGACTTTTTCCTTCTTGTCGTCCTCGGGCTGCGTCATGCTGACCGGCAGCACCTGATCCGTCAGACTGACGAACTGCATCAGGTGTTCGGTGAGAATCTTCGCCGCGCAGCTGATGGCCTCTTCAGGCTTCAGGGTGCCATTCGTCCACACCTCAAGGGTCAGACGGTCAAAGTCGTTGGACTGGCCGACGCGCTTGTCCTCCACCGTGTAGTTGACCTTCACGATGGGGGTGAAGATGCTGTCCATGGCGATATCGCCGATGGGCATCGAGCCGGCATTGCGAGCCTTATTCTTGTCTGCGCTGACGTAGCCCACGCCGCGTTCAAGGCGGAGCGTCATCTGAAGATGCGCGTCCTCGTTGAGCGTTGCGATGTGCATATCGGGGTTGATGATTTCAATTTCATCATCAACCTTGATATCCGCCGCGGTCAGTTCGCACGGGCCCATTTTGTCCACGATTACAGACTTCGGGCCGTCGCTGTACATTTTGACAGCCAAGCCCTTCAGGTTCAGGATGATTTCGGTGACATCCTCTTTCACGCCGGGAATGGTGGAAAATTCATGCTGCACACCTTCGATGTGAACAGCAGACGCCGCCGCTCCGGGCAGAGAGGATAGTAGGACACGGCGCAGGCTGTTGCCCAGCGTGTGACCAAACCCGCGTTCGAGCGGTTCGACCACAAAGCGTCCGTACTTGCCATTGTCCCCGACTTCGACGCATTCGACTTTTGCGATTTCTACGGCCATTATTTTTACCCTCCTTGCTCAGGTTCGGAGTGACGAAGGGAGGAATGCGAAAGCGAGCTTCATGCATCCCGTCATCCGCATCCCGTTTCCCTTCCTTAACGGGAGTAGAATTCGACGATCATGCTCATTTCGGCTTCGAGGCTGACGTCCTCACGGGTCGGCAGCGCAACGACTTTGCCGGTCAGGTTGGGGGCATCAAAGGTCAGCCACTTGGGGGTGACGACGCTGGTGCCTTCGCGCAGCGGCTTGAAGAGCTCGGACTCGGTGCTCTTCTGGCGCAGGGTGATCACGTCGCCAACCTTCACGGAGTAGGACGGAATGTCCACCTTCTGGCCGTTGACGCGGATGTGACCATGCACAACGATCTGACGGGCGGCACGGCGGGTCTTGCCCAGACCCAGACGGTACACAACGTTGTCCAGGCGCAGTTCGAGCAGCTGGAGCATGTTGTCGCCGGTGATGCCCTTCATGTTGGTCGCCTTCAGGTAGTACTTGTGGAACTGCTTTTCCAGCACACCGTAGACGAACTTAACCTTCTGCTTCTCCTTCAGCTGCGCGCCGTATTCAGAAACCTTCTTACGACGGATGCCGCCGGGATTGCGCTTAGATTGCTTTTTGCCATAACCCATTTCCGCCGGGCTGACGCCGAGTGCACGGCACTTCCGGGCGACGGGCTGCTTATTGATAGCCATGTTTTACAGTCCTCCTTCGTTTGCTTACACGCGACGGCGCTTGGGCGGACGGCAGCCGTTATGCGGAATCGGCGTCACGTCCTTAATCATGCTCACGTCCAGACCAGCGGCCTGCAGGGAGCGGATGGCGGCTTCACGGCCGGAACCCGGACCCTTGACATACACTTCAACCGTCTTCAGGCCATATTCCATTGCGGCCTTGGCAGCGGTCTCAGCGGCGGTCTGTGCAGCAAAAGGAGTAGACTTCTTGCTGCCGCGGAAGCCCAGGCCGCCGGAGGAGGCCCAGGACAGGGCGTTGCCCTGCGTATCGGTGATGGTGACGATGGTGTTATTGAAAGAAGAGCTGATGTGCGCCGCACCGCGCTCGACGAGCTTGCGCTCCTTGCGCTTGCGCACGACCTTCTTGAGCTTGCTCTGCTGCTTGGGTGCCATTGTTTTTCCCTCCGTTATTTCACGAAACGGCTCTCACCGCGTAATTCCTGTGAATTACTTGGTGGCCTTCTTCTTGCCAGCGATGGTCTTCTTCGGGCCCTTGCGGGTACGCGCGTTCTGCTTGGTGTTCTGACCGCGAACGGGCAGACCACGGCGATGACGCACACCGCGATAGCAGCCGATTTCCACCAGACGCTTGATGTTCAGGGAGACTTCGCGGCGCAGATCGCCTTCCACCTTCAGGTGGTGCTCGATGTAGTCGCGCAGCTTGCTGATGTCGTTTTCGGAGAGATCCTTGACGCGGGTGTCGGGGTTAATGCCGACTTCCGCAAGCATCTTCTGAGAGGTCGTCAGGCCAATACCGTAGATGTAGGTCAGGCCGATCTCAACGCGCTTTTCTCTGGGCAGGTCCACACCTGCAATGCGTGCCATGTGTTAAATGCACCTCCGTAATTATATGACGAACTGTCCGTCCGCCATCAAAGACGCGGTTCGTCCACCAACCTCTCAGAGGCAACCCACCCCGGAGCTGTCAGTGCCGTCCGCCACCCTTGCTGTGCCTGCGCCTGGTGATGCAAGCGCAAAGCAACGCCGTCCCTTCGCAATTTGGAAGGCTGCGAAGAGAAAGCGTAATCATGTCAGAAGACGTATCGGTGCGCTGGTGGAACACAGGCTTATGTTTAGAAGAAGAAGCCCATGCAGCCGCCCACCAGTGCGACCAGTTGCTAACCGTCTGTTATTGTACCACGAAACCCATCGGAAAATCAAGAGGTTGCACGAACTTTCCAGCTTCTTTTTCCGCTTCCTCGGTATAGAAATTCTTATCCGATTTTTGTGCACATTGCACCAATTATCAAACATAAATCCCTTGCATACCGCTGTTTCTTCGATTATAATAGAGTTGTTCCCAAAAGGAGGAGGATTTTTTTGCTGACAATCCCTGCTGGAGCGGATTTTATCCTGCGCAGGCTGATGGAAAACGGCTTTGACGCCTACGTTGTCGGCGGATGCGTACGCGACAGTCTGCTTGGGCTGTTCCCGCATGACTGGGATATTTGCACCAGCGCGCGCCCGGAGCAGATGCAGGCTGTTTTTGCGGACTGCCGCGTCATCGAAACCGGCCTGAAGCACGGCACGCTGACCGTCCTGCACGACCGCATTCCCTATGAAGTGACGACCTTCCGCGTCGATGGCGGCTACACCGACCACCGCCACCCGGACAGCGTGTCGTTTGTATCTAATGTGGTGGATGACCTTGCCCGGCGCGATTTCACCGTCAACGCCATGGCATGGAATCCGCAAACCGGGCTGGTGGACGCCTTTCACGGGCAGGAGGATCTGCGTGCGGGCATCATCCGCGCCGTTGGCGACCCCCAAACCCGCTTCACTGAGGATGCGCTGCGGATTCTGCGCGCGCTGCGGTTCGCGTCCGTGTACGGTTTCCGGATTGATGACGCCACCAGTCAGGCAGCGCACGACCTGTGCCATACGCTGACGGACGTCGCTGCCGAGCGTATCCGCGTTGAATTGGCGAAGCTGCTGTGCGGGCAGGGCGCGGCGGACATCCTGCGCGCGTATCCGGACGTGCTGTTCGTCCTGCTTCCCCAGCTGCGCGCAATGCACGGCTTCGACCAGCATAATCCGCACCACCGCTATGATGTGTGGGAGCACACCCTGCGCGCGCTGCCCCATATTCCGCCGACGGAGACGCTGCGGCTGGCGATTCTGCTGCATGACAGCGGCAAGCCGGACTGCTTCACGCTGGATGAGGCGGGCATCGGCCATATGCACGGGCACGCGGAGCGTTCCGCCGAGATTGCGGACGAGGTGCTTTCCTCCCTGCGTGTGGACAACGCGACCCGCGAGCGCGTGACGCTGCTGGTGCGCAGCCACTCCCTGTCCGTTTCGCCCGACCACAAGCTGCTGCGCCGCCGCCTGAATCAGCTTGGCGAAGAAGCCCTGCGCGAGCTGCTGCTGCTCCAGCGCGCCGACCAGCTGGGCAAGGGCACGATTCCGCCGGAGGAAATCAAGGCGGAGTACCGCACAGTTGTCGCCGCGCTGGATGCGCTGATGGCAACGTCGCCCTGCTTCACGCTGAAATCGCTGGCGGTATCCGGGCGCGATTTAATGGCGGCGGGTCTGCCCAAAGGACACATTGTCGGGCAGGCGCTGGCATATCTTCTCGATGAAGTAATGGCGGAGCGCTTGCCGAACGCGCGGGATGCGCTGCTTGACGCTGCCATCCGCCAATTTGGAGGGATGTCATGATGCGCCTTGCCCAGCGCCTGATTCGCCCCGGCGAAAGCCCGTCCGACCAGCCCGTCCGCAAGCGGTTGGGGACGTTCGCGTCCGCTGTTGGCATCGGGACGAACATTCTGCTTTCGCTGACGAAAGTCATTATCGGCACGCTGACCGGCTCGCTGGCAGTCACGGCGGACGCGGTCAACAACCTGTCCGACGCGGCAGGCAGCATTGTGTCGCTCATCAGCGTCCGCGTTGCCCAAAAGCCCATTGACCGTGAGCATCCCTTCGGGCACGGGCGCATCGAGTACCTCGGCGCGCTTGGCGTCGGCGCGCTGATTCTCGTCATGGGGCTTGAACTGCTCAAAAGCGGCGTCAGCGGCATCATCACCCCGCAAGCCATGCGCTTTGCTTGGGTGCCGTTCCTGATTCTGCTCTTCTCCATCGCCGTTAAGGGCGCACTGTTCTTCTTCTATCGCGATGCAGGCAGGCTGATTGACGCGGATTCGCTCAAAGCCGCCTCCCGCGATTCCCTCTCCGACGTGCTGGCGACCTCCGCCGTCGCGCTATCGATGGTCATCGGGCAGTTCACGGCGTTTCCGGTCGATGGCGTGATGAGCATCATCGTTGCGCTGCTCGTCCTCAAAACGGGCTTTGACGTCGTGCGCGATCAGATGGATACGCTGATGGGCGCAAAAACGAACCCGGAGCTTGGGCGGCAGATTATCGCGATGCTGAATCAGTATGATGAGATTCTCGGCACGCACGACCTGATGATTCACGACTACGGGCCGGGGCGCTGCGTCGCGTCGATTCACGCGGAAGTACCCGCCGACGCGAATCTCGTCGCGATTCACGAGGTTATCGACCGCGCGGAGAGCGACATCAGCCGCGCGCTGCACATTCCGATTTGCATCCACATTGACCCAATTGTCGTCGGAGACCCGATTTTTGACAGCATTACGGCGCATTTCAACCACATTCTGACCCAGCAGTACCCAGGTACGCACATCCACGACCTGCGGATGGTGCCGGGGGAAAACGTGGTGAATCTGGTGTTTGACGTCGCCGTGCCGCCGGAGTGCAAGGACACCGCGCCGCTGACAGAGCAGCTTTCGCGCGCCGCCAAAGCGCTTGACCCACGTTATCGGTGCGTCATCCACTATGACCTTGATTTCTACAATGAGCAATAATTGAAACGGGCGAATGTGCGGAAAAACAGCGCATTCGCCCGTGTTTCTTTATGCTATTTCCAAAGTGAGAATGCGCCAAAGCGCAAGCAGATGGCGCAGGTGAACGTTACTCTTCCACCAGCTGAATTTTCCGCACGTCGCTTTCGCTGACGGTCATGAAAAGCGTCCGCTGGTTGGTGTAAATGACCATGCCGGGAGCGGCGCCGCCGGGCTTCTTGACGTAGCGGCGGAGCGTGTAGTCAATCGGCACGCCGGAGGAATTCTGCCCCTTGGAGTACCACGCGGCAAGAATCGCGGCTTCCAAAAGCGTCTGGCGCGGAATCTCTCCTTCTTGGCGGATGATGACGTGGCTGCCGGGCATGTCCTTGGCGTGCAGCCACGTTTCGTTCGGGCGCGCGTCCCCGGTCAGGCGGTCGTTCTGCGCGGCATTTTTGCCGACGTAGATGTCGATGCCGTCCGTCGAACGGTAGTGGTACGGCTTGGATTTCGGCAGCGCCTTCTGCTGGCGGCGGTTGACGCCCTTGCGGATGTAGCCCGCGCGCATCAAATCCTGCCGGATTTCCTCCAATTCGCTTTCGCCGATGCACTTGCCCACGTCCAGCAGCGTGCCTTCCAGATAGTCCAGCTCCTTGAGCGTCTTTTCCTTCTGCTCGGCGGCAATCTCCCGCGTCGTCCGCGCCTTTTGGTACTTCTTGAAGTACCGCTGGGCGTTCTGCACAGGGGTCAGCTGATTATCCAGCGGAATCGTCATGCTGCCGCCGTTTTCGTCGTAGAAATTCGGCAGTGTCGCTTCAGTCTGCCCCTTTTTCAGCTGCCACAGGTTCGCGTTGATGATCTCGCCCATGATGCGGTATTCGTCCATCCGCGCGGCGCTGGACAAGTCCTCCTCCTGCTGGGCGAGTTTCTTTTCGCAGCGTTCAATCTGCCCCTTGAGCAGCTTGACCATGGACGCGCTCTTCTGGTTGATGCGATCCTGCTGGTCACGCGCGCCGAAATAGCGTTCGAGCGCCTGCGACACAGTCGGGTACGGCTTCTGCCGATCCAAATCGCGGCTCAAATATGGGAATGGGAAGATGTCCGCCGGTTCGCCCTGCTCATCCTCCAATACGCGCGGGTCAGCCATCTGCGGCAGGCGGCGCAGCAGCTCCGCAAGGCGCGCCGCCGTTTCGGGCAGATTGTCCGTGCGGTCGCTTCCGGCGGGCAGCACACGATAAGCAAGTTCCTTCGCCGCCGGGTTCGACAGTCCCGACACGCTGGCGGCAAGCGCCTTTTGCAGCGGCACATTCCCCTGCGCTTCGAGCTTGGCAAGCAGGTTTTCCGCTTCGGCGTCTTCCGGGGCGATTTTGTCCTGCGCGGGCGGCGGCAGGTACGGCAGCCCCGGCTGAATCTGGCGCACGCGGCTCATGTCCGCGCTGACGTGCCGCGCCGCTTCAAGGATTCGCCCGTCCTCATCCAGCAGCATCAAATTGCTGTGCCGCCCCATGATTTCCAGCACCAGCCGGCGCAGGACGTGGTCGCCCAGTTCATTCACCGTGTCAATATCGACGTGAATCACGCGGTCGCCGTGCATTTGCTGGATGCTCAAAATACGCCCGCTGAGGATTTGCTTGCGCAGGAGCATACAGAACATCGGCGGTTCGAGCGGATTCGGGAAATTCAAATTCGTGAAGTGGCAGCGCGCATTGTTCGGCGACGCGCACAGCAGCAGCCGATGATTCGCCGCTCCCGCGCGAACCAGCAGCACAATGGTATCCTTTTCCGGCTGCGTGATGCGGTCGATTCTCCCGCCCGGCAGAATCGCGTTCATCTCCCGCGTCGCAAACCCCAGTGTCAAGCCATCCATCGGCATAAGATAACACCTCCAACCAGAGGCTCTGCCTCTGGACTCTGCCAAAGGGTCTTCGACCCTCTGGACTCCCTTTCGCGCGATTGAGTTGCGCGCGATTGCATACTGTGTCCGCGTGTTTATGCAGGGATTTCGCCTCTGCGGAGGCGACAAGGGGGCTTTGCGCTCGCCCCCTTGACCCCTTCGCCTCCCCATCTAAGTTTGTTGAGCTGTATCGCGGCTGATTTTAGTTAGTGTGCCTATCGTTTTTCAACGTAACGGCATAAACCAACCGCAAGCAACCCCAAAAGCAGCGGCGCCGAAGGTTTCCAAAGGGCGAGCGGAAAGCCCTTTGGTCGCCACCGCAGTGGCGAAATTCCTGCGACAAATCAAGTCAATATAATAGAAGAAATCCATCAAGCACAGCAAGCCGCCAAGCACGCAACCCGCGCTCATCGGGTCACCCGCCAATGCTCCGGCATCAGCCGCCGATACGCCGGATAGCTGTACCGGTCATCCAGCAGCAGCGCGACCCCCGTGTCCGTCTCCGTGCGAATCACCCGCCCGACCGCCTGCGTCACCTTCTGCATTCCCGGCAGCATGTACGCATACAGGAAGCCGTCGCCCAGCGTCCGCTCGAAGTGCGCCCGAAGCACCTCTTGATACAGATTCACCTGCGGCAACCCGACCCCGACGACCACCACGCCGTCCAGCTGCCGCCCCGGCAGGTCAATTCCCTCCGAAAACACGCCGCCAAGGACACACAGGCTCAGCACATTTCCGCCCTCCTGCCGATAAGCATCCAGAAACGCCCTGCGCGCCGCCTCGTCCATCTGCTTCTCCTGCACCTGACACGGCAGCATCAGCCGCTCCGCCGTCATCCGCAGAAATGCAAAACTGGGGAAAAACACAAGGTACTTGCCGGGTTTTCGCGTCACAAGCGCTGTAATCTGCCGCGCAATCTCCACGCACGCCGATGGCCGGTGCGCATAGCGCGTGTTCACGTCCACTTGGCGGATTTGCAGGTGCTCCGGCGGAAACGGCGACGGCATGGCGAAACACGCGTCGTCCTCCGCGCCGCCCAAAAGAAGCCGCATTTCCGGCAGCGGATGCAGCGTCGCGGAAAAGCACGTTACGCCCGAAAGCCCCTGCGTCGCCTGCTGGAAATACCCCGCGCTGTCGAGTGCAAACGCGGTAATCTTCGGATGCCTGCGCCCCTCCCAGAGTATCGCGTAGTCCGCCGAATCCCGCTGACGGGCGCGGTTGAAAGACAGCAGCGGCATCAGCGTGTCGCCGAGCCGTCCGCCCGCATCCTCCCACGGGAAATGCTCCTGCCGCGCGTCCATGAACGCATCCGCCAGTGACAAGCATACGCGGTCAAAATCATCCGGCAGTTTCGGCAGTGTCCCTTCCATCGAGCCGTCCTCCGGCAGCAGCAGGTTGTCCACCGCGCGAATCACGTCTGTCATCGCCTTGTACAGCGGATGCTTCTTCCCCGCCGCCTTGCCGACGACCGTCCGCAGCTTCCGCAGTCCGGCGGAATCCACCGACCCGGACAGCATATCGCGAATCCGCTCCGGCAGGTGGTGCGCCTCGTCGATGAGCAGCGTCACGTCGCGTGTTGCGTCGAAAATCCGCCGGATGTGCACCGCCGGGTCAAGCGCATAGTTGTAGTCGCAGATGACCACGTCCGCGATTTCGCACAGCGACATGGCGAATTCAAACGGGCACAGGCAGTATTTGTCCGCCACCGCCCGCACGTTCTCCGCCGACCAGTCGTCGATGTTCATCATTTCCTCAATGGCGTCCGTGTCGCGCAGAAAATGCCCCTTCGCCCGCTCGCAGTAATCCGGGTGGCACAGCGTGTGTGTCGGGCATTGCTTGTCCTTCGCGTCAATCACCAGTGCCCAGAGGTGCAGCGTCTGCTGATGCAGGCGCGTCAGCGCGTCGAGCGCCCCCTGTCGCTGCGTCGTGCGCGCAGTGAGGTAGTAAACCTGTCCCGTCAGCCCCTCGCCAAGCGCTTTGAGCGCCGGAAAGGGCGTCGCGGAGGATTTGCCCGTGCCCGTGGGCATACAGGCGAAGAGCCGCTTTTTCCGCTTGATGGCGGTGTACACCTGCACCGCCATCTCCCGCTGACCCGGTCGGTAATTGGCATACGGGAATTTCAGCGCGGCGAGCGACGCGTTCCGCGCCTGCGTGTGCCGCCGAACCGCCCGAATCCGCCGCAGATACGGCAGCAGCACCGACTGGAATTCCGCCCGACATTCTTCCGCCGTCAGCCGCTCCGGAAATTCCCCCTGCACCTTCCCGCGCCGCGTCACATACACCACGCGCACGTCCACCGCCGGAAGCCCGCGCGTCACGCAGAGCATATGCCCATAGCAGACCGCCTGCATCCGGTGTGCGGGAATCGGCGCTTCCGGCGGATGTTCCCCCTGCCAGAGCTTGATTTCCTCCACGCACGGGACGTCGGCTGCGTCACGGAAGGCGTCCATCCGCCCGCCGAGGACGAGCGTCAATTCCTCGTCCTCTACCAAAATCGGCAGATTCAGGGGAACTTCCGCCTGCCAGCCGTCGCCCAGCAGCTTCTGCCGCGCCTGATGACCCAGCGTGCCGTCCAGCATATCCTGCATCCGCCCGGAGATAAGGCGGATATCCGCGCCGTGCAGGGTAAATTCGACAAGTTCCCGAACCGAGACGCGAAGTTCCTCCACGGCGCGCTCCTTTCCGACAAAAAGCGGCAGACAGCTGCTTCGCCATCTGCCGCTCTGACTGCCTATTTTGCGCTATTTTCTGCATAGCGCGCACAGGGATTTCGCTCCTGTGGGAGCGAGTCGGGGGCTTTCCGGTCGCCCCGACACCCCTTCGGCTACCACTTTTGCAGTAGTCTTAACCGAAAGTGTTTTGCGTGAACCTTACAGCAGCTTGCTCAGACCATTCAGGGCATTCTGCGCCTGCTCGTAGTAGGACTTTGCCGACGCTTTCAGGCTGTTCACCTGCGCGGTCAGGTCTTCCTTCTGCTTCGTCAGGTCGCTCAGCTGCTGACGAGCCTCGTTCTCTGCGTTCGCCAGAATCTGGGATGCCTTCGTCTGCGCATCCGCAATCGTCTGATCCTTGACGCGCTTCGCCATTTCGAGAATCTCGCGGAAGCTGTCGTCCGTCGCCGCTTCCGGGCGGGTCTGCTGGGGCACGGTATTGCTGCCGTTCGCCTGCGCCGCCTTCAGCTGCGCAATTTCCTGCCGCAGGGTGTTCATTTCCGCGTCGCGGCGGTCAAACTCGTCGCAAATCTGGTCGAGGTATTCATCAACCTCCTGCTGATTGAAGCCCTTCGCCACCGTGCTGAATTTCTTGTCCAGAATGCTGTCCACCGTAATCCGCTGTTCCATTGTCGCTGCTCCTTTCTAATGCTTCCTTATGTTTTATGATGACCTTTCCCGTTTGAATACTTCCAATTGGATGCTGATTCTATCTTTGCGCGTCCGACCGCCGATTTCCGTCAGTCGAATGCGCCCAAAACCACGGATGGAGAGCAGAT
>ULJH01050641.1_pt1 | contig 17586 bp, 12 predicted proteins | sample 1950781 | NCBI WGS metagenome assembly ULJH01 (sample SAMEA4835462, study PRJEB28245) | human gut metagenome | biome: gut microbiome; material: fecal sample | place: Denmark | collected 2008 | reverse complement strand
CTGACGGATGACCGGAGATTTGAAGAGGTCATAGAGGAGCTGCCGGGAAAGGGAGGTACCAGTATGTGCATAGTATTAGACAAGGTTGAGAATAAGGGCAGAGAAGAAGGAAAACTGGAAGGACTTGCGCAGGGAAAGCTGGAAGGGATGATTCAGGTCTATTACACGAAGCTGCATTATTCCGCAGATCAGATTTCCAGAGAGCTGGGAGCTCCGGAGGATCAGATTCAGGAAATTATCCGCAAACTTACGAAGTGATTGTAAAGATATTAAGAAGCTGAGTATCCATGGCATAAACACTCTATTGATGACGTTACGGCTCCGGAGAAATCCGGAGCCGTAATAGGCCTGAAAATGTTACTTCTTTGTCACCTGGAAGGCAGGAAGTTCGACAAAGCCTTTCCTTTCAGTGTTTTTGACGTTTTTTTATGTTCGAGCCTCGTCGCTTTGTGAAGATCCTTGAAACTGCAATGGTTTCAAGGATTTTTTGTTGCTTTCATTTGACAAAAGTGTTCGATGTGGACACATGACCACACATTGACGTGTATACATAAAATGGTGAGTGAGATAAACTTACAGCATCAAACGAGGAAATAATGCTGATAACAAGCGGCATGGACAGGTGCCCAGATTGTGAATATGCACAGGCAACGCGATGAAGTCGAATGTGACCAGAAAAGATGTTGCGGATAGGGCGGGCGTTTCCGTATCCGTGGTGTCCAGAGCTTTAAACAACAGTGGATATGTTGAACAGAATAAGAAGGACACAATCCTTAGAATTGCCAAGGAATTAGGCTATGTGCCAAACCCGGTGGCTATGTCTCTTCAGCAGAAAAGAACCAGGCAGATTATTTTCTATTGCAAGGATCTCAACAATTCTTTCAACATTGGAATGTACTTTGGCATGCTGTCTGAAGCGAAAGCCCGGGATTATGTGGTGATGATCAATGGAGACATGGATTTTGCCAATATTAAAGGAATGATTACGGACGGCATTATTCTACAGAATGATGTGTTTGCAGCAGAATATATTTCATATTATGGGAAAAATTATTTTCTTCCGGTGGTTTGCGCGAGCTTTGGGAACATGCAGTCTCTTTCGGTGGCTGTCCCGACTGTAGAATGGGATCTTTACAGCAGTATGGAATCTGCCATTCATTACCTGAGAAAGCGAGGGCATCGAAGAATTGCTTATGCAGGGCCGTATTCCTATGATCACGGCGATGGAAGAACGATTTGCTGGAAAAACGCTATGAAAACTGTGTTCGAAGACCAATTAGAAAAGTACTATCTTGGCATCGAAGGAGAAACGGAATGTGATGTTGCTAAAACGGTCAGCGGTTTGGAAAATATCGATGAATATTATCTTGAAAAAGGAAAAACAGTCGGACGGGAATTTTTGGAGAAAAAGCCGGATGTAAGCGCTGTAATTTGTTTTAACGATGAATTCGCCATTGGCTTTATTTCACAGCTTGAGTTTGGAGGTAAAAAGATACCGGACGATATTTCGATTATGAGTTTTGACGGCACGATTCGAAGAAAGACCATGGCTCCGGAAATTACAAGCGTTACTCCGGATCCGGAAGATATGGGAAAGAAGCTGGCTAATCTTCTGATGGATCGAATCGAAGGAAAGAAAATACACTATTATTCCAGACAGAACATACATATTGCAGAAGGCGCCTCTGTAAGAACTGTATGATGTTGATATTTTGTATTCAATGGTTGGTACAACAAGGAGGATGAATTATATGAAAGCGAAAAGAGTATTGGCTCTGACTGCTGCATCAGCATTATCGATTTCTCTTCTTGCCGGCTGCGGCGGAAGTGATTCTTCAGGAGCTGCTTCAAGCAGTGCAGAATCTGCAGACGCTTCTTCTGACAATGCACAAACGGAATCCGGCGAGCTTGTGGAAGCTGGAAGCGACGTTTCCGGGGATATTATTGTTGGCGGCTGGCCGTCTGGCGATGACGCTTTTGAAGCGGCGATGGCTGGATTTAATGAGAAATATCCTAATATTAATGTGGAACTTCAGTTCACGGATACCACCGCGCATCATCAGAACTTACAGACAGCCCTTGCGGCCGGCTCGGGAGCTCCGGATGTAGCAATGGTAGAGGGAGCGTATGTAGCTCAGTATCGGAATTCTGCTGCACTTGCTGACCTGAATCAGTTTGGGGCTCAGAATTTAAAGGATGATTTCGTATCGTTTAAATGGGATCAGTGCATTTCGGATGACGGTTCCGCGATACGTCTGATTCCCTGGGATGTAGGACCGACAACCATTTTCTATCGGACGGATATTTTTGAGAAGGCCGGACTTCCGACGGATCCGGAAGAGGTTGATGAATATCTGAGCACATGGGACGGGGTGCTGAAGGCAGCGGAGGCTGTGCATGCTTTGAGCAATAACAACTGGTTTATTGCGGATGGCTCCTATCTGTATCAGCTGCTTTTCCAGAACAGAGATTATTATGATGAGGATCTGAACCTGAAGCTTGAGAGAGACGGCGACATCGATTGCCTGAATACGATCATTAAGATGCGTCAGGAAGGCCTGGATATGAACGTGGATATGTGGTCGACGGAAGCTTATGCGGCATACGCAGACGGATCTATTGCATGTGTGCCGAACGGCTGCTGGTTTGGCGGATTCCTGAAGACGGATATTGATCCGGATGGAGCAGGGCATTGGGCTGTTGCAAATCTTCCGGCAGGAATCGGAGCAAAGAACTGGGGGGGGGTTCCTTCCTTGTAATTCCGGAGCAGAGCCAGAATAAAGAAGCTGCATGGGCGTTTGTATCTTACATGCTCGCAACGGCTAAGGGGCAGAATGATATGTTTGAAGCAGTGGACTACTTCCCGGCATACACTCCTGCTTATGAGGATAATGCCATTTATGAGTACGAGGATCCTTATTTCGGCGGACAGAAAACAAGAGAGCTCTGGGCAGAGCTGGCTACGCAGCTGGAGCCTGTTTACACTACGCAGATGGACACCACAGCGGAAGGACAGATTTTCACATCTGTGAACCAGGGCCTTCAGGAAGGTAAGAGCGCAGAGGAGATCCGTGATCTGTTTGCACAGAATATCGATGCGGCAACCAAGGAAATTAAGGAGCAGCAGATTCAGACATTAAAGGATGCAGGAGTTTGGAAGGATAACTGAAACCGCTTCGGATGAACTGCAGAAGACCTCACGGAGGCTGGGCATGCAGCCCGGTCTCCGTTTTGAATTTGAGGAGGAACAAACGGAATGAACCTCAAACAAGTTTGGAAAGACTATAAGGTGGCATATTGTTATGTAGCTCCATTTTTTATTCTTTTTGCAATTTTCGGACTGTTTCCCATTGCCTATGGATTCTATCTCAGCTTCTTCCGATGGGATGGCTTGTCGGCAATGCATTTTATCGGACTTGAGAATTATATGAATGTTTTTAAGGATCCGCTGTTCTGGAAGGCCTTAAAAAACACATTGCTGATTGGAATTATTGCGCATATTCCGATTCTTCTCGGAGGCTTGGCGCTTGCATTTATTCTGAATTCCAAGCTGGTAAAGGGCGAGAATATTTTCAAAACCATCTATTTTATGCCGATGGTAACCAGCTCCGTAGCAATTTCGATTGTTTTCCAGCAGATGTTTGGGAATAACTACGGTGTCATTAACTGGTTCGTAACATTGCTTGGCGGAGAAAAGATTAACTGGCTTGGCGGAGATGGCTCGCTGATTAAGGTGGCCGTCATTGTGATGTTTGCCTGGAAGTGGATTGGCTGGAACATGGTCATTTATCTGGCGGGTATGCAGGGAATCAGCAATGATATTTATGAGGCGGCTGAGATTGATGGAGCAAATCAGGTACAGGTTCTGTTTAAAATATGCATCCCGTTGCTGAAGCCAATCATTATTTTTACAATCATTCAGTCGACAATCGGTATGTTTAATTTGTTTACCGAGCCGTTTATCCTGACCGGACAGAATTGGCAGGGCGGTCTGAATAACGGAGGCTTGACGCTGATGGCGTATTTGCTGTCAAAGGCACCGCAGGGAGGAAATCTGTATGGCTATGCATCTGCGGTTGCATACATCATTACCGTTATGATCGTAATCATTTCTGTCTGTGTAAATAAAGGAACCGAGGATAAGAAAGATCCGGACTATATTGCGGATAAGGCGGTTCGGCGTCAGAGAAAAGAAATGCGTAAGGAAATGAGAAAGGCAAGAAAGGAGGGAAGAAACTGATGAAACTTCTTTTGTTTATTGCCGTTGTTGCGGTTGTGCTGTTCTTGATTGCCAGGTTCGTCCCGAAAGGGAAAACAATTGCGCTCTATGCCGTTCTGGTCATTGTTGCTGTTGTCATGCTGTTTCCCTTTTATGACATGTTTGTCATGTCGACAAGAACAACGCAGGAGATCTTTTCCTTCCCCCCGTATCTGACCTTTGGCGGAAATCTGAAAACCAACTTCATAAATATGAACGATGCCATTAACTTCTTGAGGGCATTTAGAAACAGCTGTATTATTACATTTTCATATGTAGCACTGGTTTTGTTTTTCTGCTCGATTGCCGGTTATGCGTTTGCTGTTTACAACTTTCCGGGACGCTCGGTTCTGTTTGGCATTCTTCTTGGAACCATGATGATTCCGGCAACAGCTGGAATTATTCCCTGGTACATTATGATGAGTAAGTTCCATTGGGTGGATACGTTCCGGGCCCTTATTATCCCGAATTGCGCGAATGCATTCGGCATATATTGGATGCGGCAGTATTGCAAAAACAATGTTCCGGTGTCTCTTGTGGAGGCTGCAAGAATTGACGGCTGTTCGGAATGGACGGTCTTCTTCCGAATTGTGGCACCTATTCTTCTTCCAGCATATGCATCGTTGGGAATTATGAATTTTGTAAATGTGTGGAATGACTTTATGCAGCCGATGATGATTTTAAAGAGCCCGAAGCTTCAGACACTTCCGTTGATGCTTCGCTCTATGGTGAGTGACCGAGGCACCGATTACGGTGCGATGATGCTGGCAAGTACCTGTGCCGTGCTTCCGCTGCTGGTTGCTTTTCTATGTGCATCCAAATACTTTATGTCGGGATTAACAGCAGGAGCGGTGAAAGAGTAATCAAGAACAATAAATTATTATGTAAAGAGGTGAGATATGAGCTACATATTAAACGGTGATCGAATCATTATGGGCACGGATTATTATCCGGAGCACTGGGACAGGAGCATGTGGGAAGAGGATCTGGAGCGCATGCTGGAAACAGGAATTGAGGTGATCCGGATTGCGGAGTTTTCATGGAACAAATTCGAGCCCCGGGAGGGAGAATATACATGGGATTTCTTTGATGAATTTCTGGACCTGTGTGAGAAAAAGGGAATGCGGGTGATTTTCTGCACGCCCACCGCAACTCCGCCCGCATGGATGACGGATCGGTATCCGGAGGTTCTGAATGCGAGGCAGGACGGCGTTTTGTACCGGCATGGTGCAAGGCGGCATTACAATTATAACTCGCTGATTTATCAAAGATTTACCAGAGAATTGACGGAACGGTTGGGGGAGCACTATGCAAAGCATCCGGCAATCATCGGATGGCAGCTTGACAATGAGATCAACTGTGAAATGAATGAGTTCTACTCCGATAGCGACACGATTGCGTTCCGGGAATTTCTGAAAAAGAAATACGGAACCATTGAGGCACTGAACGCCGCCTGGGGAACCGCCTTCTGGAATCAGACCTATACGTCCTGGGGGGAGGTATACGTTCCGCGCACCACTCTCAGCAACAACACAAATCCGCATGAGGTACTGGATTACAAGCGCTTTGTGTCCGACAGTGCCTGCAGGTGGGCGAAGCTGCAGAGCGATATTCTGCGGAAATATATCAAGCCAGGAGATTTTATCACTACCAATGGCCTGTTCGGTGATCTGGATAATCATCGGATGACGAGCGAAAGTCTGGATTTCATGACCTATGACTCCTATCCGAACATGGCGTATGGCCTGAATTCCCATTTTATCGAAATGAACGGATTAAAGGACCGGATGTGGTGCATGAATCTGGACGAAGTGCGGTCTCTTCAGGGAATCTTTGGCATTATGGAGCAGCAGTCCGGGGCGAACGGATGGAATACCGGAATGGAGGCTCCGACACCCCGCCCCGGTCAGATTACACTTTGGACCATGCAGAGCATCGCGCACGGCGCAGATTACATCGGTTATTTCCGGTGGAGAACCTGCACGATGGGAACGGAAATATACTGGCATGGCATTCTGGATTACAGCAGCCGTGAGAACCGGAGAATCCGCGAAATCCGCGAAATTCACAGAAAATTCGAGGCCATTTCGGAGCTTGCCGGTTCGGAATATGAAGCGAAGATCGGCATTGTCGAAACCTATGACAACAAGTTTGACGCAGAGCTTGATGTTTGGCATGGGAATATCGAGAATACCAGCAGAATGGGGCTTTACACCGCTTCTCAGATGACACATACTCCGGTTGATTTTGTATACCTTCGCAGAGAATCGACCGTGGAGGATCTGAAGCGGTACCGTGTTTTGTTCTATCCGCATGCGCTCCTTCTGGATGAGCAGCAGACGGCGGTTCTGGCAGAATATGTTTCGCAGGGCGGAGTGCTTGTCCTTGGGTGCCGTGCCGGGATGAAGAATGAAAACGGAAGATGCGTGCAGGAGAACCTTCCCGGACTTGCAAGGGAGCTTGCCGGTGCGGAGGTTGCGGAATTCACCCTTGTTGCGGCAGAAGAGGCGCCGGTCTATGCGGACTGGGACGGTGAAATGGTGGAAGCTGCTGTCTTCAATGATGAGCTGGAAGCAAAAGAAGACACAAAGGTGCTCGCTTTGTATGCAAACAGCTATTATAAAGGCGTGCCTGCGTTGACGGAGCATTTGTTTGGAAAGGGAAGGGTCCTTTATTTCGGCGGCGCATTTACGGAAAAGACCGCAGAGGTGTTCTTCCGGAAGCTTGGTGTAGAGTCGCCGTATGAAGCTGTTGTTGAGCTTCCGAAGGAATGCGAAATTGCGGTTCGTGTGAAGAACGGAGCGAAGTATTTCTTCGTATTGAACTACAGCAAGGAGAATCAGGCAATCCGGCTGAAGGAGACGATGAAGAATCTTTATACCGGAGAGTCTCTGTACGGCGAGGTGACTCTTGCCGGGTACGAGACGCTTGTGCTGAAAACAGAAGAAAGAGTGTAAAAGCCTTTCTGTGCTTTATTCCGTCTGTTGATCCGATGATTTGCTCAACCTGCGGTAGCTGCTGGGAGAAACCCCTGCTATCTTTTTGAAGGCCTGAGAAAAATAGCTGGAGGAGGCAAACGAGATCAAGTGGTATAACATTTCAATTGCGGACTGACATCGCACTGTACTTCCGGCAATAAAAAGTCGTATGATAGCTGCGTGGCGGAATCAAGCTACAGCAATATCTATGCGATAACCGGAAGGACCAGATTCATGTCAGTGAAATCAGAAGAATATTTAATCACCGATGCGCCGCTGAAGGCGCTGACCATTTTTGCACTGCCGATGATCATCGGCAGTTTTTTTCAGCAGGTTTATAATATGGCCGATTCCATCATCGTCGGGCAGTATGTCGGCTCTGCGGCGCTTGCTGCAGTCGGTGCCTGTGCTGCCCTGACGAATGTCTTCATCTGCGTGGCGCTTGGAGCAGGTGTCGGTGCAGGCGTGCTCGTGAGCCGGGCCTTTGGCGCGCGCAGCTACGATAAGATGAAGACAATTGTGTCGACCTCGCTCATCAGCTTTCTGGTTCTTGGCGCGATACTCGGCGCACTTGGCTTGGCACTTTCCAGGCCGATGATGGGGCTTTTGCAGACACCGGCGGACATCATTGAAATTGCGGTGCTGTATCTTCGGGTCTATTTTCTTGGTTTTCCGTTCCTTTTTATGTACAACATCCTGTCCAGCATGTTCACCTCCATCGGGGAATCGAGGATTCCGCTTGCACTTCTGATCTTTTCCTCCATATTGAATATTGTTATGGACCTCTGGATGGTGGCAGTTCTTGGCATGGGCGTTTATGGTGCGGCCCTTGCGACTTTGATTTCGCAGGGCATTTCTGCTGTTTTCTCACTTCTGATCTTCCTTCGAAGGATGCGCCGGTATCCGGGGCGATTCGACTGGTTTGACCGGCAGGAGCTTGGCTCCATGCTTACCATCGCAGTGCCCTCCGTCCTTCAGCAGTCCACCGTATCGATTGGGATGATGATTGTGCAGGCGGTCGTAAACCCCTTTGGCACGCAGGCACTCGCCGGTTACTCTGCGACGATGCGCGTGGAAAATGTTTTCTCACTGATCTTTGTGTCCATCGGAAATGCAGTGTCTCCGTATGTTTCGCAGAATCTCGGGGCAAAGAAAACCGAACGGGTGCGCAAGGGCTACCGTGCGGCGCTCCTGCTCGATGTTTTCTTTGCGCTGCTTGCATTTCTGATCATCGAAACGCTGCACACGCAGATTGCAGCATTGTTTCTGGGCAAGGACGGCACACCGCTCGCCTATCAGGTGTCCGGCGATTACATGAAATGGCTTGGGTATTTCTTCCTTTTCATGGGAATCAAAATGGCGACCGACGGCGTTCTCCGCGGCCTGGGCATCATGAAACCGTTCCTTCTTGCAAATATGGTGAATCTCGGCATCCGCCTGTCGGTTGCACTGATTCTCGCACCGCGCTATGGCATTGCCTTTGTGTGGCTTGCTGTTCCGGCAGGCTGGCTTGCCAATTTTCTGATTTCATATACCGCGCTTCGGAAAAAATGGCCGTAGGAAGCACTTGAGTAGTTTGCCGTTTCCGGGTACGATATCAATAACAGAATGATTAACGTCCACACATATAATTGTCTGATAAAGGAGAGGGCCATGGGATTTTTTGCGAGGAAGAAACAGGAAATGGAAGGCCTGGATTATTGTCTGTTTTGCGGGATGGATCTCGTGAACGGGGTGTGCAGCCGCTGCGGACGCGAGGCGAAGCCGATGGCAGACCTTGAGGATTTCGAGTTCAAAATGGTGCCGGTAAGTGTCGCGGAGGATCTGGGGGAGCAGAAGAAAAAGCTGTTCGGAAATGATCTGCTGACGGTGCAGGAGATGATCCGGGACGGAAATATGTATGTGGCGGAAATCCTGCTGGACAGTACCTGCGAGGACAGCAGAGATGCTCTTACGGCCGATGAGGATGAAACGGATACCGAATATGAGTATTATGTGCAGTTCTCCACAACGGATGGCAGACCCTGCAGGCAATGCTGTGAGGCCGCTTCCGCTGATTTCCACCGTGTCGAACGGCATCTGAAGAGCGGCCGGCGGCAGGGGTGGCTTCTCAAGGGCGTGAAAAAGAAAAAACATATTATTATGCGTGTGCAGCGCAGAATGCAACCCTCGGGAAGATGCTTCGCGATGGTCTCGCGACGAACTTCATGCTCTACGGCGGAGATTACGAGGAACGCAGAATGGCGCCAAAGGGAGTACGGGACAGCTATGAGTTTCGGAGAGTCATCAGCTGTTCATGGGATGATGCACAGGAAGGGGAGACAGTATGATGAGAACCTCCATTTATTTTGCTGCTGCCTGTCTGCTGTGCGGAATCTTCTGTATGGCATGCGGAAAAACCGCGCCTGCTGCGGAGACGGATCCTGACATGGAGAAGATTTCGGCTGTTTCTTACGAAAGCGGTGAGCTGGTGGCCATGGCAAGGGCGTATTACGAGAGCATAAGCGGCTTAGGGACACCGGTAAAGCTGGATTATCGGGAGCTTGGAGAAATTGTGCGGGAATATGAGATTACGGATTCAGAGGTTCTGGCATCCTGCATGGAGGCGCTTCGCGGTCTTGTGATCGGACAGGAGACAGACCTTCGGGCCATGGACGACGGAGAAATCTATTCCTTTGAATTTCAGGATGGCAGCATCTGGACGGTATCCTTTGATGGCGGAAACCTGGAGAAGAACGGGAAATGCTATGAGACGGAAGGGTATGATTCCCTGAAACAACAGATTCGCCAATATGCTGAAAATTGTGATATAACAGAATAAACTGCGAACGCTTCAAAGTATTCTTTCCGGCGGCAGCAGGAAAATATTTTTTCTTGAAGAATACTTTGACGGAGGCGTAGTTTATATCATGGAAATATGGATCGTTGCTTATGTTGTGCTTATGGTCAGCATTGCCGTCATGGACGGTGTGCTAAGTGTAAAGTCTTTTCAAAAGAATAAGACAACCGGAAGATATCTGGGCTTTGCCTGTATGTGGGCAACCATCATCGACATCAGCTATCTGTGCAGCATTCTCAGCAAATCCTATGGCTTCGTATCCGTGATGTCCAGCATCTATTTCATGGGCATTGACGGAGTTCTGATCAGCCTTTTCATTTTTACCACCTATTTTACCAAGGGAGCATTTTCCGGACTGGAAAAGGTACTTACCAGAATCTGTCTGCTCTATGCTCTGTTTGATTTTGTGGTTTTTGCGGTAAATCCGTTCTGCCACGTCGCGATTGATTACATTCGAAGGAATACGTTGATTTCCTTCTATCGCTACGAGATGAAGCTTTTGTATCAGCTTCATCTCGTGTTTTCCTATGTGGTTGTTGTCTGTATTCTGTTTCTTCTGATCCGAAAGATTTGTACTACTCCGAATGAGTATCGCCCACAGTACTCCATGATTGTTGTGGGGCTTCTGGCGGTGATCGGGATCAATGCTGTGTTCCTGTTCATTCCGGGCGACAATGTCTTCTCACTGTTGGATTATTCCATCTGCTGCTACAGCCTGATGTCTTTTCTGATTTACTGGAATTGCTTTGATTATTCAACACATGCCATGCTGAACAAAATGAAGACCCGCATTTTTGAGAACATCGGGCAGGGAATTGTTTTGTTCGATCATGAGAACAACAGAATTCTGCATAACAAAAGGGCGGAGACTCTGCTGGGCAGAGAGAAGCTGGAGCACTGCGGGCGAATTGACGAGTTTATGAAGCAATATGAACTGCCTGTGCTGAAGCTTGGAGAAACGAGCAGCTACACGGTGCAGTGCCGTGTGGAAGAGAGGGGAACGAGACAATCTCTTCGCTGCGATGTCAAGATGCTGCGAAACGAAAAGGGAGCAAAACTTGGGCTGATGTTTGTTTTTTCGGACATTGCCGTTGAGACTGATCTGCTGACCGGCTTCCAGAAGTGGGAGAATTTCCTGCCGATGATGCGGGAAGTGGGAGAGCATTTTATTTTCCCTGTCGGAATTGCTGTGTGCGATGTGAACAGCCTGTCCGTGATCAATGCAACGCGCGGCCAGGATGCGGGGAATGAGAAAATCCGTCAGATGTCCGTGCTGATGAGAGAGATATTTCCTCCGGAGACGTATTTTGTGCGCGGACAGGACGCCAATCTGATTGCAATCTGCAGCCGCAGTGATGAGACCAGGATGGCCGGTTATGCGGAGAAGGTCAGCCAGTCGTTTCACGGAAGCATCCAGTACGGGATCAGTGTCGCTTCGGCCAGGGATCAGAATATGGAAAAAAGCATCCAGTCGGCAGTGATGGCGATGCGTACCAAAAAGCTGGTTGACGGAGAGTCCATTCATTCGGACATGCTTTCCTCCCTGCTTAAGGCTCTGGAGGAATGTGATTCCGACACGGAGCACCATATCGAGCGTACACGGCTTATCGGGGCAGAGCTTGGGAAGAAGATCGGATTGTCCGACGCTCAGCAGAGTAAGCTGGCTTTGCTGTGCCTGCTTCATGATATCGGAAAAATCAGCATTCCCATCGAAATACTGAACAAGCCCGGAAAGCTCACGGACAGTGAGTGGAAGATTATGCGTTCGCACGTGGAAGCGGGATATGAAATTGCGAACAGCAATGCGGAGCTGAAGCAGGTTGCGAATGAAATCCGGTCTCATCATGAACGATGGGACGGGAAGGGGTATCCGGACGGGCTGAGCAAGGAAAGCATCCCTCTTTTGTCCCGTGTAATTTCGGTGATTGATTCCTACGATGCCATGACCAATGATCGTCCGTACCGGAAGGGAATGCCGGTGAAGGCTGCGGTGGAAGAGCTGCGGAGAAATGCGGGCACGCAGTTCGATCCCTCAATTACAGCAGAGTTTATCGAGTTTCTCTCGGAGAAGTATTCCGTCCGTCTGGATGCTGTGAATGCCGAAGAAAAGGCGATGACGACTTCGGAGGCAAATCCGGGCGATTCGAAGAGGGAGCATTCGGCAGCACATTCCCTGTTATTTTGCCGCTATATACTCAACGGATCCTGGACGATTATTGAGACAGATGAGAATTTTGAACATCTGACGGGATATTCCGAGAAAGATACGAAAAATGGAGCCATGAATCAGAGGGATCTGATTCCGGAGGAGGATCGTCTGGATTACGTGAGTCACGTGTCGGCAAGCCTGGCTCAAAGTGAGCTGGCGCTCGATGAACATCGCCTTCTTCGTAAGGATGGCACAACGATTTATGTGTTCTGCTGTGGGAGGGTGTGTCATGATCCCGGTCTTCAGGGCTGCTTCGAGATTATCATTTCGGACGTATCGGAAACCTATGCGCTGAAGATGCTGACGGATGCGGTGAAGAGCAAGGCGGACATCCGGCTTCGCAGCTGGGAGAGTACGTGTCGGACTGATTCGCTGACCGGATTGTTAAATCATGCGGCTTTCAAGAATGATACCGAAATGAAGCTTCTGGAGGGCAGCTCCACAGCCATGATGATTATGATGGATGTGGACCGGTTCAAACAGTACAACGACACCTATGGGCATCAGAACGGAGACGAATATCTGATTCTGATTGCACAGAATCTGCAGGCTTCCCTGCGAGGGGAGGATTTTGCCTGCCGAATGGGCGGAGACGAATTTGCTGCCATGCTGTTCTTCGACAAGAGTGTGCCGGAGGCAACCATCCGGGCACGGGCCCATCAGATTTTTGATAAGGTGAATCTGGTTGTGAAAACAGTGGCCGGAGGCACCAGTATTTCCATGGGAGCTGTGTTTACCGGATCGGGAATGAGTTTTAACCAGCTGTATAATGAGGCGGATGCGGCTTTATATAAGGCGAAGAATGAGGGCCGAGAGAGAATTGTGGTTGAGAGCCGGCGAGATGGCATATTGGAAAAGTAAGAGACAGGTACCATGCAGAAAGCGTGGTACCTGTCTCGTTTTCTTAAACGGATGCGCCCTGCGGCGCACACTTTTTTCGCGATGTGAAACGTGGAACGGTTACAGAAGCGCCTCATCATAGATCGCACGCTGGCCGCCGACATATTTGGGCCGGCGTCTTGCACAGAGGATGGATGCCTCGCCGATCCGGTCTGTGGAGATGCGGACCGGAACAACAACCGGATGAATGTGCATGCCGATGAGCGTCCCGCCGATGTCGATTCCGGCGTCGGCGCGGGCACAGATGCTCTCCACAAGAACCGGATCTGCCATTCTGTTCCAGGTGACGGAGGCAAAGGCTCCGCCTGCGTGGTTGGGCTGCGGAATGGCATTGACCTGTTCGAGGTCATAGCGCTCCAGAACGGTCCGTTCGACAACGAGTGCCCGGTTTAAGTGCTCACAGCACTGAGCGGCAAGGAAGACGCCGCGCTCCTTCAGCTCGGAGGCAATCCCCTCATACAGGGCTCCTGCAACATCCATGCTGGTGTGAGTGCCGATCCTCTCACCGAGGACCTCGCTGGAGGAGCAGCCTACGACAAACAGAGCCCCCGGCCGCAGATGCGCGGCATCGCAGAGCTCTGCGACAGCCCGCTGCGCCTGTTTCCTGATTTGACCAAGCTGCGGATTTTGTTCCATGGAGATCTCTCCTTTCCCATCTGATGATTCTTTATCCGACACGCAGAATCAGCGTCAGAATATGACGCGCTGCAAGCTCCAGCTGTGCTCTTGTGATGGCACCCTTTTCCAGTGCAGCCATCACGCGGTCTGCAAAGCCGCAGCCCATCTTCATGTCGTTTCCCGCTGCACATTCCTTATAGTGTTCGCCGTAAGTCCACCAGTCGGTGGTGACCATGCCGTCATAGCCCCATTCCTCGCGGAGAATGCCGATCAGCATGTCGCGGTTTTCGGAAGCGCGGTGTCCGTTGATGAGATTGTAGCTGGACATAATGCTCCACGGATGAGCCTCCTTCACAATGATCTCGAACTGCTTCAGATAGATCTCACGGATGGCACGCTCGGAAGCGCGGGAATCGGAATCCTTGCGGTTGGTTTCCTTGTTGTTGAGGGCAAAATGCTTTACGGTTGCCGCAACATGTGTGCTCTGAATTCCTTCTACCATCCCGGCAGCCTGCTTTCCGGCAAGGAACGGGTCCTCGGAATAGTACTCGAAGTTGCGCCCGCACAGGGGACTGCGATGGATGTTCACGGCAGGAGCCAGCCACACGCCGATGTTGTTCTCCATGACCTCTTCACCGCCCGCACGGCCGACGGCGTAGGTGGTTTCCGGATCCCAGGTGCAGGCAAGAAGCGTAGAGCACGGGAAAGCGGTTGTCTTGACGCCGACCTCCGGGTGAATACGAAGCCCTGCAGGGCCGTCCGCAGTCATGATATTCGGAATTCCGTATTCCGGAAGATTTCCGTAGCCGAAGGTGTCGGCAACGCCGGTGTTCGGCTGTCCGCCGATCAGCTGTGCAAGATATTCATCGGGCAGTGCATGGATGAAATCCTCCAGAGACATGCGGCCCTCTGCAACATCGATCAGTTTCGGCAGACTGTTTGTTTTTCCGGTCCAGGAGGCATAGGTGTGAGGCTGATAACGTACCTCGGGCATGCAGCCGTCCATCTGCTTATAGGGAAGCCATTCCAGTACACTGTCGCGGGGATCATTGGGTTCTCCAAGCGGCAGGTTCTCATAGCTTCCGTCTGCGCGAAGACGCATGGAGAGCTGTGTGGGAGCCATACGGCTTACAAGGCGGCGCACAATGCGGTCTGCCTCAAGGACGTAATGGAATTCCAGCTCCGACGCGGAGCGGACGTCGGTTCCGAGGAAGAACGCATAGCTTCCCTTTTCCAGAATCCAGGCGGATTTGCAGATGCGTCCGAGGTCATCATAGCTTGCAAGATCCTTGGCAGGCGTCTCGATGGAGATGAGCTGGCTCTCGCCCGGCTGAAGAAGTCGGGTCTTCTGATATCCGCACAGTACCTTTGCGGGCTTTCCGAGGAGTCCCTGCGGTGCTCCGAAATAGAGCTGAACGACCTCACGGCCGGCATAGCGTCCGGTGTTCGTGACGAGAACCTCGGCGTGAATCACATCTCCGCTGTCCGGATTCGGGCCCTCCGCTGTCTCCGCATCCGGATCGGGTTCTCCTTTTATCACGTAAGCTGTCTGGTCCGTCAGCGAGAACGACGTATAGGAGAGGCCGAAGCCGAACGGATAAATGACCTTTTCGGCGGCTCCGGGAAGAGTTTCGAAATAGCGATAGCCGACGTAGATATCCTCCGTATAGTCTACATAATTGCCGGATTCATGGAAGCCCTCTGTGGAAGGATAATCCTCAAGTCTCCGGGCAAAGGTGTCGGAGAGCTTTCCGGAAGGATTGCCAAGGCCGAGAAGGAGCTCTGCTGCTGCAACGCCGCCTTCCATGCCGCCCTGCCATGCCATGAGGACACTGCGGATTTTCTCATTCTCCGCAAACCAGTCGGTCGCAACCATGCCGCCTACATTCATGACGACAATTACGCGCTGGAAACGGTCTGTGACCTTGCGGATCAACTCCTCTTCACGGGGCGTCAGGTAGAAATCGCTGCGGGCAAAAAGGCGATTCTGCAGATCCGTCAGAGTTTTGTCATCGCAGACATTCTCGCCCGGAGCGCCAAGCTCGGACTTGCGGTCCCATGCCTCGCCGGAAAAACGGCTGATGGAGATGACCGCGGTATCGCAGACGGCAGCTGCCTCATCGGCAAGTGCGTCCGGAAGCTCCGGCTCCTCAATCATTCCCGGAATTCCGCCTGCCTCATACTGGGCGGATACATAGTCGCGGTAGAAGGAGGCTCCCTTTTCCCAGACAGAAACAAGGTCTTCATATTCCCGGAAGCCGTCATACAGATTCTTTATATAAGGAACTGTGACATCACCGGATCCGCCGCCGCCCTTTACATAGTCAAAGGTTCCTTTGCCGAAAAGTGCAAGGCTGCTTCCTTTGGCAAGCGGAAGAACAGCAGGGTCATTTTTCAGAAGAACCATGCCTTCTCTGGCAGCATTCCTGGAAAGCGCGATATGCTCCCTGGAAGCCGTAACGCGCCGATTGCCGTACAGGGGAAGATTAGGTTGGTAATTTGCTCGGGTCCATTTGTTCATAGTGCTTTGTATCCCTCCGATTGTATGTGTGTGTTTTATGAAATGATCCGGGGCCCATCCCGTCTTATTATCACCATTCTAAGCGGAGTAAAGGGAAAATCAAATGTATAATTTTGCGGAAAAGTGAAGGATATTTTCATGTTTGAAGAAGATTTAAATTTATGATGCATTCTGTAAGCGATGATGTTATAATCCCACCTAAATGCTGTAATCCTATAAAAACAATAGGAGTTGTGAAAAAGATGAATGAACGACTTTTGAATATTCTGATCCAGTCCTTTCCGAAGATTCTTCTTCCGGGACTGATGTACACGATTCCGCTGACGGTTCTGGCGTTTGCAATCGGGCTGGTAATTGCCATCCTGACCGCGCTGGTGCAGTTTGCAAACATCCGGGTTCTGAAACAGATTGCGCGGATTTACATCTGGATTATCCGCGGAACACCGCTTCTGGTGCAGCTGTTTGTTGTATTCTACGGACTGCCGAAGGCAGGAATCTTGATCGATGCCTTCCCTGCGGCCGTGATGGTGTTTGCCATCAATGAGGGGGCCTATGCGGCGGAAACCATGCGTGCCGCTCTTGAGGCCGTTCCTGCGGGGCAGATGGAAGCCGGATACTGTGTGGGCATGAGCTGGTGGCAGATTGTCCGTAGAATAGAGCTGCCGCAGGCTCTGCGCACGGCATTTCCGACGTTATTCAACGAGCTGATTTCAATGGTCAAGGATACGTCGCTTGCCGCGAACATTACGGTGACGGAAATGTTCATGACCACGCAGCGCATCAACGCGGTTTACTATGAACCGCTCGCACTGTATCTGGAGGTCGCTGCTGTTTATCTTCTGTTCTCAACGGTGCTGACCAAGCTCCAGAGCATCGGCGAGAAGAAGCTCGGCTCCTACGGCAGGCGCTGAGACGAGGCCTGTGAAGCTTCGGGTGTGGAAGGCAGGACCAGACGGGCAGAAGATAAGTCAGAAAATGAAGAGGGCACACAGTTATGTCGATGCTGGAAGTAAAGGAAATACGAAAATCATTTGATGGGAAGACACAGGTTCTGAACGGAATCGATGTGTCCGTCAGTAAAGGAGAGGTCATTGCAATCCTTGGCCCCTCGGGCGGCGGAAAAACAACGCTTCTCCGCTGCATCAACTTTCTGGAAAAGGCAGACAGCGGAAGCTTTTCGCTGGATGGAAAGACCTATGACTTTGCGAAGATTACCCGGAAGGAAATCGCGGAAATCCGGCGCAAAACAGCCTTTGTGTTTCA
>ULJH01060674.1_pt1 | contig 17669 bp, 10 predicted proteins | sample 1950781 | NCBI WGS metagenome assembly ULJH01 (sample SAMEA4835462, study PRJEB28245) | human gut metagenome | biome: gut microbiome; material: fecal sample | place: Denmark | collected 2008 | reverse complement strand
GCCTCGGCATAGCCGCAGGCAGCGTCGGTACTCTCCTCCGCGCCATAGTCGCGCCGGATGATCGCCCCGCTCTCCGCCGGCAGCACCCGCTTTGCCGTGGCCAGCACCGTCTCGGGGTCCACATCGCCTACCACCACCAGGCACATATTTGCCGGGGTGTAGAACGCCTTGTGGCAGTCATACAGCGTCTGCGCCGTGATATGGCTGATGCTCTCCACGCTGCCGGCCACCGGCGTCCGCGCGGGACTGCTGCGGTACAGCGCCTGCATCATCTGCTTGTACACCTGCCACTCGGGGTTGTCCTCGATCATGCCGATCTCCTGGCCGATGATGCCCTGTTCCTTCTCCACGCTCTCATCGGTGAAATAGGGCACAGACACGAAGGACAGCAGTATCTCCAGATTTTCGTAAAACTTCTCCGTAGAGTCAAAATAGTAGCACGTAATGGCGTTGGAGGTGAAAGCGTTGGGCTCCGCGCCGTTTTTCGCCAGCTCCTGCAGGGCGTTGCCGTCCTTCGTGTCGAACATCTTGTGCTCCAGATAGTGGGCGATGCCCGCCGGAGTGTCCAGCCACTGTCCGTTCAGCTCAAAGCGCATATCCATGCCGCCGTAACGGGTGGCAAACAGCGCGTACTTTCGGGAAAAGCCCTGCTTCGGCACGATGCACACCGGCAGTCCGTTGTCCAGCGTCTCCCATATCACTTCCTCGCCGATGCGGGGATACAGCTTCTTGTCCATGTTACGCCTCCTCCTTTCCCCGCAGGAAGTACACCGTATCCAGCTTCACCGTCTGTGCCGCCGCCACGATGCGCTCCTTTGTCACCTGCTCCAGCGCCGCGGCCAGCTCCTCCGGTGTCTCCTCGACCCCAGCCGCGATCTGGCCCAGATAGAAATTCTCCAGCGCACCCTGAGAGTCCGACAGTGACAGCAGCGACGCGCGGATGGCCTGCAGAGCACCCTCCTGCTCCCAGTCCTCCCAATCGCCCTGCTGCACTGCCTGCAGCTGGTGGCCGATCTCCGCCTCCGCCCGTTCAAAGTCCGCGGTCTCCACGCCGCTGGACACGGTCAGAATGTTCTTGCTGCGGGCATAGCTGCTGGAGGCGTAGTAGCACAGGCTCAGCCTCTCCCGCACGTTCAAAAACAGCTTGGAGTTGCTGGTGCCGCCGAAAATCAGATTTGCCAGCACCATGGCCGGATAGTCGTCGCTGCTGCAGCGGTAGCCCATGGCCAGCTTGCCCTGGGTCACGTCCATCGTCTCCACGATCCGCCGGGGCGTATCCGGTGCCTGTATGCGCTGCACCTCCGGCAGCGCCGTCTGGGCGCCGCGGGGCAGCGCCGCCAGCGCCGTGAGCACTGCGTCCTCCACACGCTGCGCCTCCGCGCTGCCGCAGTAGATGACCTCCACCCGGCTGGACGCCATCAGCGCCTGCCCATGGACATACAGTGACTGGTTGGTGATACGCCCGGCCGTCTCCTCGTCTCCCAGGCGCAGCACGCTGTACGGCTCGCCGGCGCACATCTCCTGCATGAGCCGGATATCCGCCCAGTCACGCTTGTCGTTCTTCAGGCCCCGAATGGCATCGATCAGGTTGGCCTTTTCGCTCTCCACATAGCTGCTCAGAAAACGTCCCCCGTGGGTCACAGGGTCCAGCAGCAGCTCGCCAAGCATCGCCGACACAGGCTCCAGCAGCTTCTCGCCGTGGGGCGTGAAGGCGTCGTCGATAAAGCCGGCAGCAAAACCCACACACTGGCGCTCACCCTTTTTGCGGACGGTATAGTCGATATTGGCGCCGTACAGCGTATCCAGCGCGGCGGACAGGCTCTCCATATCCGGGCAGCGGACGGTGCCCCGCCGCAGCACGGCGGGCAGCAGCGCGTTGGCCGCCGCTGTCTCCCTCTGCAAAGGCGCGATCAGCTGCACGGTCATGCGGCTGGTTTTGAAACGTTGTGCGGGCAGATACGTCAGAAACACATCCTGCATGATTTCCCGTCGATTATCAAACATAGTCAGTACCTCCGGTGCAAATACTCATTCAGTATATAGTATACACCAAACTTTTCCAAAAGAAAAGAGGGCGTTTTTCAAAAGACGCAAAAGACACAAGTATCCCCCGGCGAAGCCGGGGGATACTCACATATTCTTCCTGATGCTGCTCAGCGCTGTCTTTTCCAGTCGTGACACCTGCGCCTGTGAGATACCGATCTCGCTGCTGACCTCCATCTGCGTCTTCCCCTGGCAGAACCGCAGCGCCAGTATGCTCCGCTGCCGCGGGTCCAACCGGGCTATGGCGTCCTTCAGCGCGATGCGGTCCAGCCAGCTCTCGTCGGTGTTCTTCTCGTCCCGCACCTGGTCCATGACGCACACCGTGTCCCCGCTGTCGGCATACAGCGGCTCGTACAAACTCACCGGATCGCTGAACGCGTCCATGGCAAACACCACGTCCTCCCGCGGAATGTCCAGATACCGCGCCAGCTGCTCCACCGTGGGCTCCCGCTGCGTCTCCACCAGCAGCGCCTCACGGGCCCGCAGGATCTTGTAGGCCGTGTCCCGCATACTGCGGCTGATCCGCAGGGCGCTGTTGTCCCGCAGATAGCGGCGTATCTCCCCCACGATCATGGGCACGCCGTAAGTCGAGAACCGCACCGGCTGCTCCACATCAAAGTTGTCGATGGCCTTCATCAAACCGATGCACCCCACCTGGAACAGGTCGTCGGCGCTCTCGCCCCGCCCCGCGAACCGCTGCAGCACCGACAGCACCAGCCGCAGATTGCCGCAGATCAGCTGCTCCCGCGCCGCTGTATCACCTGCGTGGGCGCGGCGCAGCAGCGCCGTCATCTCATCGTTTTTCAGCACAGGCAGCTTCGCTGTGTTGATGCCGCTGATCTCCACTCTGCCCCGCATGACGCCACCTGCCTCTTTCGTGATAGTGGCAGTATTTCCCGCCGGTGCGGCGGTTATTCTCCCCGGCGAAAAGCCCTAAGATCCGACGGTATGGGACAGCCTCCGCCGCGCATATCCTGACGGCAGGAGGTGACACCGATGCTGTGCAAATTTTCGCTGCTGCGGCGCAAAGAGGTCATTAACCTGTGCGACGGCTGCCGCCTTGGCTGTGTGGGCGACGTGGAGGTCACGGTGCCGGAGGGCTCCGTCAAGGCGCTGATTGTCTTCGGTCCCTGCCGGTTCTTCGGGCTGTTCGGCCGGGGCGAGGATTACTACATCCCCTGGGAGTGCATCCAGAAGTTCGGCGATGACATCATTCTGGTGGATAAACCCTTCCGCCGGGACCCGCCGCCACCGCCCCGCCGTAAAAAGGGTTGGCTTTTCTGAACCATGCTTGTTAACAGCTTCTTATCACACGATCGGATTTGTTGCAGGTTCTTCTGAAATTTGTCATATGAGCGCATGATTTTCACACATCAACCCTCCATTTTTGCCGGTTTTATGTGTAAAAATGTCGAAAAAGGAATTGACTTTACGGCGAAAATGCGGTATAGTAATTTTTTCTACATACAGTAGGGTATTGTAGGGGTTGAAAACACTACCGCGAGGCGCAGACTGCGTCCCGCGTTTTTGCCCCTACTTAATTTTTTTGCTTTTTACCGTTTGGAGGTGTATTCCGTGGCATATATGCGGCTGGGCGATCTTTTGGTCTCCTCCGGTATCATCACCGGCGAGCAGCTGGAGCAGGCCCTGGCCCTGCCCCGCGAGGACGGCCAGCGTCTGGGCGATGTTCTCATCCGGCAGGGGGTTATCTCCGAAGCGCAGCTCATTGACGCGCTGCGTGTGCAGCTGGGCGTGGACTTCGTGGACCTGACCGCCGTGTCCATTCCCGTGGAGCTGGCCAAATACGTCCCCCGGAACCTGGCCAAAAGGTTTCTCGTGGTCCCGGTAAAGCTGGTGCAGGACCGTCTGTACCTGGCCATGCACGACCCCCTGGACTTTGTGGCCCAGGACGAGGTCAAGACCGCCTCCCGCAAACGCATCATCCCCATGATCGCCACCCGCAAGGCGGTGGAGCAGGCCATCGAGCGCCTGTATGGCAGCGAGGGCACCGCCCGCGTCATCGAGGAGATGAAGCGCGAGGCCGGTGCCGGCGAGGACATCATCCCCGCCCAGATGACCCGGGACACCGCCGACCCGGAGGCCTCGGCCCCCACCATCCGCTTTGTCAACTCCCTGATCGAGCGCGCCTTCACCGAGCGCGCCAGCGACATCCATCTGGAGCCCCAGGAGGGTGAAATGCTGGTGCGTATGCGTATTGACGGCCTGCTGCAGCGTGTGCTCACTGTGCCCGCCGATCTGCAGAACACCGTCATCTCCCGCCTGAAGATCATGGGCGGCATGAATATTGCCGAGCACAAGGTGCCTCAGGACGGCCACGCCATGTTCTCCGTCCGGGGCCACAGTCTTGACCTGCGTATCGCCTCCATGCCCACCGTTTACGGTGAGAAGATCGTCCTTCGCCTGCTGGACAAGTCCGCCCAGGTGCTGGACAAGTCCGTCCTCGGGCTGGAGGGCCGCGACCTGGACAACTACAACGCCCTGCTGAAAAACACCAGCGGCGTGGTGCTGCTGGTGGGCCCCACCGGCTCCGGCAAGTCCACCACCATGTCCAATATGCTCCGCGACCTGTCCAGCGACGCGCTGAACATCGTCACGCTGGAGGATCCGGTGGAGTACCACCTTCCCGGCGTGAACCAGTGTCAGATCAACGAAAAGACCGGCATGACCTTTGCCAGCGGCCTGCGCGCGATCCTGCGTCAGGACCCGGACATCATCGCCGTGGGCGAGATACGCGACGGTGAGACGGCCTCCATCGCCATGCGGGCAGCCATCACCGGCCACCTGGTCTTCTCTACCCTGCACACCAACGACGCCGTCTCCGCCGTCCACCGTCTGGAGGACATCGGCGTGGAGCCCTGGTTGGTGTCCAGCGCCCTGCGGGGCGTGGTCAGCCAGCGTCTGGTCCGCAAGCTCTGTCCCCACTGCAAAACGGCTTACCGTCCCTCTGCCGAGGAGCTGCTTCTTCTCGGCCTGCCCGAGGACAGCGACGTCACCTTCTACAAGGGCGCCGGCTGCCCCGAGTGCCGCCATTCCGGCTACATCGGCCGCCGCGCCGTGTTCGAGATACTGCTGCTCAACAGCCGCCTCCGCCGGCGCATCAGCCATGGTGCCGACGGCGACGAGCTGCTCTCCGCCGCCCGGCAGGACGGCTTCACCACCCTGCGGGAAAGCTGCCGCGAGCTGGTGCTTGCCGGCGTCACCTCCGCGGCGGAGGCCGCCCGCGTCATCAACACCGCCGCCGAGACCTGATTTCACAGAAAGGAGCGCCCCGCGCCCATGACCACATTCCGTTATAAAGGCCAGACCGCCGGCGGCGCGAAAGTCTCCGGTGTGCTCCGCGCCTACGATGAATTTGAGGCGGCGGACAAGCTCCGCGAGAGCGTTGCCATCATCACGAAGCTGGAGGCCGTTCCCGAGAAGAAGGAGAGCGTGCTCTCCCGCCCCGTGGCCTTCCGGGTCAAGGAGAAAGAGCTGGCGCTCCTGTGCTCCCAATTCGCCATTATTCTGGCCTCCGGGCTGTCGGTGGAGCGCTGCGTGTCCATGGTAGCCGCCCAGACGAAGAACAAATACCTCCGCCGGATGCTGGATAAGGTCTCCGAGGAGGTGGGCGCCGGCTACTCCCTTGCCCAGAGCTTCGAGAACAACGCCCCCTACCTGCCCAAGACCTTTACCGAGACGCTGCGCGCCGGCGAGCAGTCCGGCACGCTGGAGAGCTGCTTCCAGCGCCTGCATGCCTACTACGACCGTTCCGCCAAGACCAGGGCCAAGATCGTCAGCACCCTGACGTACCCTGTGATGGTCATCATCGTGGCCATCGTCGTCTTTGTCATCATCATCGCCGTGGCGGTCCCCGCGTTCACGGACGCCTTCACGGACCTGGGCTCCGGCAGCCTTCCCGGCGTCACCAGAGCCCTGATGGCCGTCAGTGCCTTCTTCACCAAGTGGTGGTGGCTGGTGCTGGGCGTTCTGGCCCTGCTGGTCATCGCCTACCTGACCTTCCGCCGCACGGAGCGCGGCCGCGCCGCGCTGGCCGCCTGGAGCCTGACGCGCGCCCCGCTGCGCCGCATACACTCCATGAACGCCGCCGCCCAGTTCGCCCACAGCATGGCCACCCTGCTGGCGGCAGGTCTGCCGCTGCCCCGGGCGCTAGAGGTCACCGCCAACGTCGTGAGCAACTACACCTTCTCCCTGGCGGTCCGTCAGGTCCGGCAGGACGTGGAGCGCGGCCGTCCCATGGCCGAGAGCATGGCCGGCATCGAGTGCTTCCCCGCCATGCTCACCGAGATGGTGGGCGTAGGCGAGCGCTCCGGCGCACTGGAGGAGACGCTGGACGTCATCGGCGGCTACTACGACAACGAGGTGTCCGTCACCACCGCCCGGCTGCTGGCCGTGCTGGAGCCGGCCATCACCATTGCCCTGGCCGTGCTGGTGGTCCTGCTGCTGCTGGCGGTCTACCTGCCCATGTTCACCCTGTACGGCGGCATATAACCAAGGTATCACTTCCGCGCGCAACGCTGCGGGACGATATAGAACTATAAACAGAAAAGGAGAAACTACCCATGCTGAAAAAACTCAACAACAAAAAGGGCTTCACCCTGATGGAGATGCTGATCGTTGTCGCCATCATCGCTGTTCTGGTGGCCATCGCTATCCCCGTGTTCAACGGCGCCCTGACCAAGTCCAAGGAGGCCGCCGACGTGGCCAATGTCCGCGCTCTGTACGCCGAGTGGCAGGTCGGTATCCTGACCGAGAACAAGAACATTCCTGATAGCAAGGAGGATTTCCTTGCCGGCCCTGACAAAAACGGCAAAACTGAGTTCACCTTCAATTATGCTGATGGCGATAATGCTAAGCTCACTTACACGAAGGATAACAAGGGCGGTTCCATTACGTACAAGGCTACCAAGCTGGCTGATGCGAACGGTAACAAGACCTACACTTGGACTCTGGGTCAAGAAAACAGCTAAATGATCCCCCGCCCCGGCTGTGCCGGGGCGGGGACACCCGCAACGACACAAAGGAGCCTGTTCCCATGCTGTACGCCGCCCCCGCCATCACCGTATACAGCTGCTTCATCGCCGCCCTGCTGGGCGCCTGCATGGGCAGCTTTCTCAACTGCGCCGCCTGGCGCATCGTCCATGGCGAGAGTGTCCTCCGGGGCCGTTCCCACTGCGATGCGTGCGGCCATGTGCTGGCGCCCCGCGATCTTGTGCCGGTGTTCAGCTATGTGTTCAGCCATGGCCGCTGCCGTTACTGCGGCGCGAAGCTCTCCCCCCGCCACGCGGTGGGTGAAGCGGTGGCCGCGCTGGTGTTCGTGTCGCTGCTGCTGCGCTATGATATCTCCCTCCGGACCCTCGAAGCCTGGGCCGTGGCCTGCCTGCTGCTGGCCTGCGCCTTCGCGGACCTGGAGGGGTACATCATCCCCGACCGCTTTATCGCGGTCGGCGTTGTGCTTTTTATCGTCACCCTGTTTTTTGTCCCGGACCCGGGCAAACGGGCGCTGGACGGCCTCATCGGCGGCGTCGCCGTGGGCGGCGGCGTCCTGCTGCTGGCGCTGCTGATGGAGAAGCTGCTCCGCCGCGACGCCATGGGCGGCGGCGATATCAAGCTACTGTTTCTCACAGGGCTGTTTCTGGGCTGGCAGAAAAATCTGCTGTGCCTGCTGCTGGCCTGCGTCGTCGGCATCCTATGGGGCCTTGTCCGCGCCAAGCGCGGACAGCAGGGCCTTCCCTGGGGCCCCGGCATCGCGCTGGCCGCCTGGAGCGCCGCCCTGTTCGGCCAGAACCTTATCGACTGGTACCTTTCCCTGCTGTGAGCCCCCATCTCCAAGAAAGCGAGGTATTCTGTTTTGAAGAAGATCGTTGGCATTGATATCGGCGGCAGTAGCGTCAAGCTGGCCTACTTCGCCGGCAGTACGCTGAAAAAGGCCGCCATGGCCCCCCTGCCGGACAACATGGTGGCTGACGGCAGGATCTTGTCCATGGACGCCATGGCGGACTTCCTCCGCCAGGCCGCCCGGGACAACGGCATTCCCCTGACCAACGCCGCCGTGGTCCTGCCCTCCACGGAGGTCTTTACCCGCGAGCTGACCATGCCCGCCATGACGGAGCAGCAGCTGCGCTACAACCTGCCCTACGAGTTCCGCGACTTCCTTACGGACGAGAAGAGCAAGTACTACTTTGACTACTCCATGCGCGACATCCTCCGCGACCAGGACGGCTATCCAACCGAGATGACGCTGCTGGCCTGCGCCATGCTCAAGGAGACGGCGGAGCGCTACCGCGCCATGATGCGCCGCGCCGGCTTCAAGCTGCAGGTCCTCACCCCCAGCGAGTGCGCCTACGCCGGCGTGCTGGCGGCCTACTACCGCCGCACCGGCCTGCCCCAGCGGGATATGTGCATCGTCAACCTGGGCCACACCGCCGCCTATCTCTACATCTACCGCGGCGCCTTCTTCGAAAGCCGCCGGGAGATCGACCTGGGCCTGAACCGTCTGGAGCAGCTGGTAGCGGAGCACTGCGGCGTGGATATCCATGTGGCCCACAGCTATGTGCTGCAAAACTACAACGACGTGCTCTCCTCCGACTATGCCCGATCGTTTTACGCCCGCATCGCCGTGGAGGTGATGAAGGCCGTCAACTTCTTCAACTACAACAACCGGCAGCAGGAGCTCACTGACCTGTGCCTGTGCAGCGGCGGCTGCAATATTGTCCCCCTGCGTCAGGCGCTGGCCGAGACCACGCACCTGCACCTGCACACTGCCCAGGAGCTGCTGGGCGACGATGTGACCCTGGATGAGCCGTGGATGTATCTCCGCGCCATCGGCGGCGTGGACGAGGGACTGAGAGGAGGTCTGCAATGATCGCGGAAAAGAACGGTATCACCGTGGACACGCACACTGCCGCGCCCGCGCGGAAAATGATAAAGTGCCCCCAGAAGACCGGCATCAACCTGAACCTGCAGGAGGACCGCCAGCGTGACCGCCGGACCCTGCTCATCGGTATTCTGGCCATTGCGGCGCTGGTAACCGTTGTGGTCAACTTCGGCGTGCTCCAGCAGTATCGCCGTCTGGACAAGGCCCAGGCCGCCTATGACCGCGTCCACACCCAGTATGTGAGCGCCCAGGAGGCTCTGGCCGACTATGACCGCGTCCTGCTGGAATACCGCACCTACTCCATGGACTGGATGACCGCCGCCGGCAGCGAGGACATCCCCGCCGCCGTGGACCGTCAGGCGGCCCTGGACCTGCTGGAGCAGGAGATGCTCAGCCATGGCTCCCTCACGGCGCTCCAGATCACCCAAAACACCATGAACGTGGATATGTCCGGCATGACCCTGGACCAGATCTCCGCCATGTTCGCCCGCCTGCGCCTCTCCCCCATCGTGGACAGCGTCTCCCTCAGCGTCGCCTCCACGGAGGAGGGCAAGGCCGCCACCATCATGGATTTCACCGTCCGCATCGAACTGCGCCAGCCGGAGGAGGTGTCTCAATGAACCGCGAGCTTACCAAGCGGGAAAAGACCCTGCTGCTGATCCTGGTGGTGCTGGTGCTGATCCTGGGCTACTGCAAGCTGTTTCTGGAGCCCATCGACCGCCAGATAACCTCCCTCCGCACCAACACCGACATCGAGCAGGCCGAGCTGGACACCGACCGTGTCCGTCTGGCCCAGCTGGAGCAGATGCAGCAGGCCATTGCCGCCATCAAGGCCTCCGGCCAGGAGCGTGCCCTGCCCCAGTACGACAACGACCAGGCCCTGATGACCGAGCTGGACAAGCTCATGGCCGCCACCCTGCAATACGAGGTGGACTGCACCGAGGGCACCACCCAGGAGGGCTATCTCGTGCTGCGCCCCGTGACGCTGACCTACCAGACCGCTTCCTATGCCCAGTCCCGCCAGATCATCGACGCGCTGAGTGCCAGCGCCAATGTCAACTTCCTCTCCAACGTGGACGTGCAGTATGACGCCGACAAAGCGCAGTACAAAACCGTGCTTCACCTCATCTTTTTCGAGCTGATGCCCTGACTGCGTCCCCACCATTTTCCCGCCCGCGTCTCTTTGCGGTGCAGCGTATCGATTGTGTTATGCAAAAAAAGCTCTCAAAACAGAATAATTCCGGCTTTACGCTGTCCGAAGTCCTCATCGCGGTCGCCATCCTGATCGTGCTGCTGGGCCTGGCCATGATCCCCATCACCCGCCATCAGCGCGACCTGCGCCAGACGGAGCTGGACGCCAGGGCGGAGATCGTCTACCACGCCGCCCAGAACAAATTGTCCGAGCTGCTGGCCAATGGCCGTATTTCCGACTGTTATGCGGAGGATCTGCAGCCCCTGAACAACACACCGCTGGACGCCGCCGAGAGAAAAACCTCCCTGTACTATGTGACCTCCGCCGCCAAGACCGGCGAAGGCTCCGCCGCCGCGGCCATCCTCCCGGAGGACCAGGTGGACCGCCAGCTGTGGGACAACCATTGGGTGATCGAGCTCGACCCCGCCAGCGGCAGCGTCTACGCCGTGTTTTACAGTGAAAAACCCCTGACCTACGACTTTGACAGCTTCAATCCCCTGCGGTTCCGTGATGGCCGGCTGAGCGCCGGTGCCACCGTGGGCTATTACGGCGGCGACAGTGTGCAGTCCGAGATCACCGGCAAGCTGACGCCCCATATGGAGATCATCAACAAAGAGCAGCTTCTTCTGCGCGTCACCTGCGACACGCCTATGGAGCCGCTGCACTTCTATGTGACCGTCTCCGACGGCGTCCACAGCACCTCCCGCATCGAGCTGACCGGCAGCGAGGTCAAGACCGACTATCTCACCTACACCGCCACCATGGTCCTGGACTCTCTGACGGACGGTATGCGCTTCGGCCAGCAGGCCCGCTTCAAAAACAAAAACCTGACCCCCGGCGCGGACCTGACCATCACCGTGGAGGTGACGTGTGAGAACCGTCTGGTGGACTCCGCCTCCGGCACGCTGACCGCCAACAGTCTGTTTGCCGAGGTTCGCGGCGGCGACACCGCCGTTGTTACCTACGCCCGCCACCTGCAAAATCTGGACACGGCCTCCCGCTTGCCCGACAGCATCACCCGCGCCGTGCAGGAGCAGGATATCCAATTTGTCAACGAAAACGCCGACGACGGCTGGGACCGCCTGTACGGCTCCCGCACGTTCACGCCCATCACCAACAGCCGCCTGACCTACTGCGAGAGCAAGGCCACCGTGAACGGTCAGGTCTACCACCCGGTCATCTACGGTCTGACCGTGAACACCACCGGCGACGGCGGTCTTTTTGCCGCTTTCTCCGGCACGCTGAAAAACCTGCGCCTTTGCGGCGCCGACATCACCGCCTCCGGCAATGCCGGCGGCCTGGCCGGCCGTCTCAGCGGCGAGACCGAGATCCTCGACTGTCAGGTGTACCTCAGTCCCACCCGCGACAAACTCAGCACCAAGACCGAACAGGACATCTGGCTCCGCGGCAGCACGGCGGGCGGTCTGGCAGGCCGCTGCGACGGCACGCTGACCATCCGCCGCAGCTTCGCGGCTACCGTGATTCAGGGCGTCCGCTATGCCGGCGGCCTGGTGGGCAATACGGACAGCGCTGCTCTGACTGTGGACCATTCCTACGCGGACTGCTACCTGTACGCCGCCGCCAATAACGGCGTCGCCGGCGGCCTGATAGGCGCCTGCAACGGCACCGCCAATATCGCCCTGTCCAACTGCTACGCCGCCGGCTTCCAGAGCGCCGGCACCACCGCCGGTCTCTCCGGCGGCGAGCTCTCCGGCGGTGACAGTCTCAAGGCCTGTTACAGCGCCTGCGTCCGCCTGGGCGCCGACATGAAGCTGACCTACTCCACCGTCAAGCCCCCCGCTGCCGGCACGGCTCCCGCCGACATAGACGCTGTCTATTACCTGTTCCACAGCCGGAACGATCTGTCCGGCACCAGCTTCGTCAATTACGCCGAATGGAGCGGCCAGAACCGCGCAGAGGGCGTAAAGGCCCTGGGCACCGCCTTTACCGCGGAGACAAGCGACACCGTGGCCTACAACCTCATGGACAACATGGGCCTGAGCACCTACTCCTATCCCCGGCTCACCGGTCTGCCCCACTACGGCGACTGGCAGGCGGATTTCGAGTCCGGCGCACTGGCCTACTATGAAAAATACAGCGACGGCACCTACGGCTTCCTGGGTGCCAACCGCTCCACCCTCCGTTCCGGCGGCACCGTCGTGGACGACGGCTACGGCATGGTCTACCGCGCCCAGCCCACGGACGCCATCACCGTTGCCTATACCCTGGGCGATACGGCACGCACCGCCACCCTGTGGAATTCCATCAAACTCGACAGCGAATACTGGCTGGTACGCCTGCCCGACGAGTTGGTCTATACCAGTGAGGTGTCCCCCGCCTTCTACCGTCAGGTGACGGTGGATGACATCTCCTACTTCTTCAATCCCCACTTCGCCTGCCGCGTGATCCAGAGCGCCGCCCTGCCCAGCGCCCCGGCGGAGGTCGGCCTCCGCACGGCCCGTCATCTGCACGACCTGAGCCTGTATTACGATACCTACCGTACCCTGCTGGACAAGACAGCCGTCTTCCGGCAGGAGCGCCCCATCGACTACAACAGCTACGCCCGTCTCACGGTGCACACGCAGCCGCCTATCGGTGCCGCGGACGGCAAGCCTTTCATCCACACCTACGACGGCGGCGGCTATACCATCGCAGCGCCCTCCTTTACCGGCGTCGTCAACACCGACGGCACCAGCTATGCCGGTATGTTCGGTCTGAACCGGGGCACCCTGCGCAATATCATACTGCTCACCGCCAATAAGGATCGTACCGTTTCTCTGGAAGGTCAGCTCTCTCTGCAAACCGCCTGCATCGGCGCCCTGACCGGTTGCAACGAGGGCACGGTCTACAACTGCGCCGCCGCGGGCTTCTCCGTGAACGGCGACGCCCGTCACGGCAGTATCCTGTATCTGGGCGGCCTGGTGGGACGCAACAGCGGTACGGTCCGCGCCTCCGGCGTCAGCGCACCGCGCCTTTTCGCCAATAGCCTGTACGCCACGCTCTGCGCCGGCGGCTTCGCGGGCGGCAACAGCGGCGTCGTCCAGCAGTGCTACGCCATGGCCGACATTGAGATCGGCACGATCAACGGCGGCGGCGTGACGCTGGGCGGCTTTGCCGGCAGCAACACCGGCTCCCTCCGCGCCAGCTACTGCGCCACAGCCATGACTTCACCCAATGCGGATATTCACGGCTTTGCCCCCACTGCCGGCGGCGTATCCGGCTGCTGCTACCTCAACGGCGGCACATACCGCTTTGTAGACAGCGTTCACCTGTACCAGTACACGGACAGATCCGGCGCGGCTCCGGTGAACGAGCCGGCTCTGCGCGGCATGGCCACCCGGCTGGGCGGCTTTGGCGCCGTCTCCGCCGCCAATACCTTCCAGCACGATAAGACCCTGGACTCCGCCGGCAAGGCCTACCCCTATCCCGGCATCGTCGCCGGCCACAACGGCAGCCGCGTCCATTACGGCGACTGGGTGACACCTGCCGATATGGGCGTTCTGGGCCTGCTGTACTGGGAATATGAGTCCAAGCCTACCGGCAGCGGCGGCTACTATTTCTCCTCGATCGGTGTCGAGGACGGCGTCTACAAGACCAACAGCAGTCTCTGTGTCTCCCATGACGACGGCGGCACCGTCACCGCTTACGGCTACGGTTACTATTGGTCCGCCGGCAGCACCACCGAGCCTGTGCTCTCCACCGACATCACCGTGATCGGCACTCGCTATACCGCGGCGGCCGATGACCTGCGCCGGCAGATGCCGGAATTCAATTTCGTCACCTACAAGACCTCCGATGACGGTCTGCACCTGACCAGCGGCACCCAGGCCAACGATGCCTGGACGCTGACCCACGAGGGCGCCGCGCTGACCTACACCGTCAGCCCCTTCTTTGCCGACGCCTTCGCCCTGTCCTCCAACAATGCGCCGGGAACGGCCTCCAAGCCCTACCAGGTACGCTCCATAGAGCAGCTGCAATACATTAACTGGAGCTATATCGACAGTCAGGGCAGCACGACGCGCGATGTCACAGGCAGTAATAGTGACTACAAGTACTACCCCTATCTGCAATACACCAACCGCCGCAGCAATGCGCTGCAGACAAAGGCGATGGCGCTGGCCGGCGACAGCACCGGCGGCCCCCGTCCTATCCTCACCTGGCAGCAGACCCACGACCTCAACGGCGCAGGACACGGCACCGCCGCCGACGGCACGGCCGCAAACTACGACTTCCACCCCATTGCCGGCGCGGTGAACAACGGCCAGTTGAACAGGGGCAATGAAACCTATGATCTGACGCTGTACAACTGGTTCGGCGGTATCTACGACGGCAGCAACTACTACATCAAGAATGTGAACATCACCTCCCATTGCTACAACGTGGGCCTGTTCGGTACCACCGCCGGCGCGGAGATCAAAAACATCGTGCTCTACAGCGACAACGACGCCGTTATCCAGCGCAAGACCGACGCCACCCCCGCCTCCGGTGCCACCGGGCCGGAGAATTACGCCACCTCCTACGCCCTGGGCGGTCTGGTAGGCATTGCCTACGACTATGATGAAAACCTGAAGGACAAGACGAAGGTCAGCACCATCAGCAACTGCGCTATCGCCGGCTACACCGTGACCGACAACAGCAAAAACCGGCAGTTCTTGGGCGAAGCCGCCATCGGCGGGCTGGTGGGCGTATCCAGCGCCAATCTGAACAGGTGCTCCGCCGTGGTCAAGCTGAATATCAACTGTACCCACCGCTACGCCAGTGAAACAAACAACGGCGCCATGAACAAGGCCCAGTGGGGCAACTATGTCCGCGTGGGCGGTCTGGTGGGCGGCGTCCGCTATGATGTGTCGGACTGCTACACCGGCGGCAGCATCACCGTCGCCAGCGATCTGCTGAACGAGCGCATCCTTACCGGTGAACCCAACACCTCCTTCGTGAATCGCTATGAGACGACGCCTAAATCCGTCAAAATGACCCAGGGCGGCGCAGAGGCTGGCCCGGACACCTACGTGTACATCGGCGGCATCGGCGGCAGCGGCTTCTCCGCCATCTTCTCCAACTTCTCCGGCAGCAAGGACGGCCAACCCACCTACAACAACTGCTACACCTACATGACCTTCCCTGCCATGGAGGGCACCATCACCGGCATCTCCCTCATCGGCAGTATCGCCGACCGTGCCGGCGTGAACGGCGGCACCGCCCAGCTGACCATCAACAACTGCTACTACCTGGACAGCAGCGCCGCGATCTCCTTCAACAGCCTCCCCACCTTCTACGGCAAGTCCACCCAGTCCAATGGCCAGTACACCTACTACTCCCTGGCCACCCTGCTGAGCACCGATACCGCGCGGATGGATATGCTCCGTGGCAAACTGAGCTATCTGTCCAAGTACACCTGGAACACCGGCAGCAGCACCTACACCATCAACGGCCTGACAGCCCTGACCTACGACCAGATGTCCGCGCAGACCTCCGTCGGCGGCAAGACCTTCGTGGAGCTGCTCAACGGCAATGGCGGCAGCAGCTTCCACTGGGTCACCACGGAGGAAAACGGCCAGTCGGCCCACGGCAAGTACAGCTTCCCCGGCAGCGCCGCAGCCCTGCAGGGCCAGAACTACCCCTTCCCCACCGTGCTGACCCAGGAGACCCAGTACGGCACCGCTCATCTGCACTACGGCGCATGGCCCACCTCCGGTCTCTACTGGAGCAACGGCCTGCTGTCTCTGGACCGTATCACCACCCCCACCGCCACGCTGACGCTGACCTTCTCCGGCGACGCCGGGGACGAGCTCCCCGTCATCACCTGCGCCCGGGACGATGTGGTGACCGTCTCCGAGCCGGTGCGCACCTCCGCCCCCGGCAAGACCCCCACCACCTACACCGTGGAATTCACCGGCAAGGCCGTCGGCTCTACCGAGGTCTTCGCCACGCTGGGTGACTATACCGCCCGACTGCTGGTGAGCGTCACCTCCACGCTGGACATCTCCGTGAACGGCCTGCCCGGCGACGACTTCTTCGTCGGCGATACCTGTAATTTGACGCTCACCGCCCGCGACAGCCTCGGCAGCGCACTGGATGTCAAATGGGCAGTCACGCCCCAGCACGGCGACAGGGTCCTCACGGCCTCTCTTCCCGTTACCAATGCCGACCGTACGGCCTCTGTCACCCTCACCGCCACCGGTGAGGGCGAGGACCGCACCATGGTCACCGCCACTTACACCGCCCCCGGCGGCGAGACCTTCACCAGCCAGCTGCCCCTTGTGCTTCCCGTCCGTATGCAGGGCGTGCTGGGCATCGCCAACACCTCCGGCGACCCCCCTGTCTATCGGCAGGGCATTATGACCCGCGCGGGCGACGCCTTCCTGGCCGGCACCGACGCCTCGGCTCCCCCCTACAACGGAGCCCCCTACACCGACACCCCCGCCTACACCGGCGCGCCGCTGTACCTGTACGGTCAGGGCAGCGCTGCCGCCTTTGACGGTCTCTCCGTCTCCGGCGTCACCGTCACCTCCGGCAGCGACACTGATACCAAGAAGTACGTCCTTCAGCCCATACCCCTCTCCAACGACGAGGACACCTCCGTCCTCCATCCCGACGTGTTCCGCGCCGAGAACGACGACTTCCGCGTCACCGTGGGCATACCGGCGGAGGACACCACCAGCGCCTTCACCTACCGTCCCCTGACCGTCAAGGGTAGGCAGCCCGGCCCCGTGACGCTCACCGTCACCCTCACGGACGCCGAAAACCACACCTTCACCCTCTCCATCCCCTACACGCTGACGGAGAAGGACACCCTGGTGACCGCCACCCTCCAGGTGGATGGGCAGGCGCTCCCCCTGTCTGTCCCCTACGGCACAGCGCCAACGGCGGAGGACGTGGCCCGGCTTCTGACGGAAATCGGCATCTCCCCGGACACCATCGACAGATGGACCCCGGACATCACCCAGCCGCTGTATGCCGACACGGCCTTCACCGCCGTGCGCAAAACGACGGACAGCGGCGGCGCCCCCACCGTCCCGGACGCCGATATTCCCGCTTCCGGCAGCAAGGACCCGGAGGACACGCCCTCCGACGATCCATCCGCCCCGGACAGCAGCAGCTCCGGCACCGATCCCACGCCCGAGCCGTCACCGGACGCCCTTCCATGACCCACCGCAGAAAGGAGGCCCTCCCGTGCACAAACTGAAAAACCAACAGGGCGCCACGCTGATGATGGCCCTCCTTCTGCTGCTGGCGGCCAGTATGGTCAGTGCGGTGATCCTCACCGCCGCCACCTCCTCGGCCCGCCGTCTGGAGAATGACCGGGCTGCCCGGCAGGCGTATCTGACGGTCAGCTCCGCGGCCCGTCTGCTGCGTGATGATATCCTGAACGCCTCCTTTGTCCAGGAGACGGTGAAGACCACCTATACCAATGACACCTCCACCGAAACGAGCCGCGAAACGACCTCGCCCACCGGGTTTACGGCCGCATGGCTCAAGGCCGGCAAGGCCGCCGTGGACAGGGACAGCGGCAAAAACTTTACCGACACCATCACCCTC
>ULJH01047646.1_pt1 | contig 17676 bp, 8 predicted proteins | sample 1950781 | NCBI WGS metagenome assembly ULJH01 (sample SAMEA4835462, study PRJEB28245) | human gut metagenome | biome: gut microbiome; material: fecal sample | place: Denmark | collected 2008 | reverse complement strand
TTCCTGCTTTTCTGATGCCCCGTTCCTGCTTTTATGTTTCTCCGTTGCTGCTTCTATGTCTGCCCCATTCCTGCTTTTCTGACATCTTGTTCTTATTTTACTGCTGCCTCGTTGTCGGTGCCTGCGCAGTGCTGTCATAAACTTTGCCGCCATAAAGTTCTTTGCAGATAGCATCGTACTGTTTATACATTTTCTGCACTTCATTTTCCAGAATGTAATAATGGCGGATGTAGGGGATAAGCAAAATCAGCACTACCACGGCAAGCAGCAGTGTGAAAAGGTCTGCATTTATCAGTGTCATCAGAAGTGACAGGATTTCCAGTATGGCAAACGTCACCGTCACAATTAAGTGTATCAGTCGTTCATGCTGAAAAAAAGACACCTGTGTCAGATGCTCCTGTCGTATGAGTTCCAGTTCTTCCTTGGATTTATCATGCTTTTCCAAGATTTCTTTAATCAGCTCGTCCATAAAATGTCTGTAGGTTAAAATCCTTTTCTCCATAGATACCACTGCCTTTCACTTCATCATTTCTTCCCTTACTTTACCACATTTCCTTGTTTTTGTCATAAGAACTTGCTTATCTGTCGGCGAGTCAGGATTTTTAAGTTTCATTGCCTGCCTGAACATGCCTATGCTTTCTTAAGTTCCACCGCTTGCCGCCTATGTATCTGAACTTCCGGCTAAATGCCTATGCCGCCGGTCAGTATTACATAAATTTTATTTATATCCTGCAACTTAAAAATTTATATCTCGGTCTTGTGAAGTGGACAAAAAACATGTATTATAATCAAGTGGTGTAAAAATATGGGGCGATTACCCATAGAAAAATAGAATATAAGAAAGGTACAGGTAGAAAAAATGGGTGGCTTTTTTGGTGTGGCCGCAGAAGAAGACTGCGTATTTGATTTGTTTTTCGGAGTAGATTATCATTCTCATCTGGGTACCAGACGAGGCGGAATGGCTGTGTACGGCAAGGATGGTTTTAACCGTTCCATACACAACATAGAAAATGCACCGTTCCGTACAAAATTTGACAAGGATATCCAGACCATGAAAGGATATTACGGCATCGGTTGTATTTCCGATTATGAACCCCAGCCACTGATTGTCCGTTCCCATCACGGAACCTACGCACTGACTACCGTAAGCAAAATCAACAACACGGAGGAACTGGTGAAAAAGCTTTTCGACAAAAACCATTCCCACTTTCTGGAAATGAGCGGAGGTGACATCAATGCCACCGAGCTTGTCGCTTCTTTAATTAACCAGAAGGAAAATCTGATTGAAGGTATTCAGTACGCTTTGGAGTCCATTGACGGCTCACTGTCCTTACTTTTATTAAATCAGGCAGGCATTTATGCCGCCAGAGATAAACATGGCAGAACTCCGGTTGTGATTGGCCGCAAGGAAGGAGCTTTCTGTGCTTCCTTTGAAAATTTTGCCTATAAAAATTTAGGTTATTCCGATTATAAGGAATTAGGTCCCGGCGAAGTTGCCGTATTGACGCCGAAAAACTGTGTTACCCTGGTTCATCCCGGCAAGGAAATGAAAATCTGTACCTTCCTCTGGATTTATTATGGCTATCCCGCCAGCTCTTACGAGGGCCTGAGTGTAGAACAGATGCGTTACAACTGCGGTGCAAAAATGGCGGCCCGCGATAATGTCCGCCCTGATATTGTTGCCGGTGTACCTGACTCCGGTACCGCCCATGCCATCGGTTATGCTAATGCTTCCGGAGTACCTTTCTCCAGACCTTTTATCAAATATACACCGACCTGGCCCCGTTCCTTTATGCCAACCATCCAGAGCCAGCGTAACCTGATTGCAAAAATGAAAATGCTCGCCGTACAGGATTTAATCAAGGACAAGAGTCTGCTTTTAATTGACGACTCCATCGTCCGCGGTACACAGCTTAGGGAAACAACGGAATTTCTTTATCAGAGCGGTGCAAAAGAAGTGCATATCCGTCCGGCATGTCCGCCTCTTCTTTATGGATGCAAGTACCTGAACTTCTCCCGTTCTTCTTCGGAGATGGATTTGATTACCAGACGTGTTATTGACAGATTGGAGCACGGCAATGTAACGGACGAAGTCCTGCAGGAATACGCAGACCCCGAGTCCGAAAAATATGAACGCATGGTGGAAGAAATCCGCAAGGAGCTGAATTTTACTTCCCTCCGTTTCAACAGACTGGATGATATGCTGGATGCTGTCGGCATCGACAAATGCAAACTCTGCACCTACTGCTGGGACGGCAGAGAATAATGCTCATGCAGGCACTATGCACCGCTGTCGGTAGGCATTACTATTGACAGTACCATTGTAATAAAAGATCCACTACACGGCTGTAGGCGACCATTCCGTCGTCTACGCCGTTTAATTTTAAAGAAGTTTCCACAAACCCGGTGGACACAGCATCTACTACTTCCGTATCCACGACCGCTTCTTTTTCAATCCTGTCCCAATCCTCTTTACGCACAAACACTGCGTCTTCATACACCTGCCGGTCAATCTGCACCTCTGCCATATACCTTTCATAATCTTCCCCAACAGCTTCATAAAAATCATTATTCACATAGTTGAGCACACTTAAATACCCGCTATATTGAAACAGCAGATCGTCCGAAGAAATACATGCTAAAAATCCGATAAAATTGGCTTCATCCTCCTGTATATATCCTTTCAGGTGCGCCAGCTCATGGCACATGGTCACCGGCAAATTGGTAACATATGCCACCTTGTTGTAATTTGCTTCCATGGAAAACGGGAAATAATACCCCAGCATGTACTGCTGGCTCACAAAATCCGAAAAATAAAGCGGTTTGGGCATAGGATAAAAGCCCTGCAGCGCATCATAGGTTTCGCCCAATGCCTGCATATCCGAAATTGCCTTTTTTCTCATGTTTCCTTCGTAAATGATTTCGCCTTCTTCCGTACGCTGCATCTGCCCGGACAATTCATTGCATTTTTCCACCAGCATATTCCGAAGGGCTGTCAAATCCTGTAACGTGTAGGTGCCTTTTTTAGTTTCAGCAGTATTCCCGGTATCCGTGTTTTCATTTACGTCATCTGTGGCTTTTTCTATGGCAAAATACTTCTCACTGAATGGTGTGGCATGGTACAAAATGGTGCAGTTCAAGGTCATAAGCACCAAAACTGCCAGCAGCACCCATGCAAAGAAAGTGTAAAAACCACAGCAGAGTTTGTCAAAACGCCCTCTTCCACGGGTGACACTTGGACGGGTCACATGGGGTGCTCTTGAACTTTTATCCTGTTTATCCACATGGCGCGCCCTGCATCGCCTTATTATCCACCTGAATGCAGACGCAATCATCAGTATAACGGCCGCTATTACCAGAAATACTCCCGCCACAATCAGCCATTCCCCTACCGAAAACGGAAACAACCCTGTTAATCTTCCGTAGGTATTGACCCACACCGGGAAAACATAGCGGATGTACCAGTCACAAAAAGCCTCCGAACTCCATGCGATTATATTCAGGAGCACTACCATTCCTACTATAATAAAATATATTTTTGTTTGTGTTTTCCAATTTTTTATCTTCTGCATACGTTATCTCCGAAAAAGTGAATAAAAATATTTAAAAGAGTGGTTGAAATCTCAACCACTCTCCTGTATAATCTACTTAAAGGTAATCGGATGCAGTTCCGATTTGCCCACAGTTATATTGTATCAGAAATAAGCACTCAAACTTTCGCGTGGATGGGTGCTTATTTCTTTTCGTTATGGTTGTCTATGTACGACAATGCCGCAAATATTACTAACAACAATGTAAGAATTTCTGTTGTGTTCATATGGCATCACCCCCTCCGTTTTCACTGAGGGCATCATAACCGAAACTCACACCCGAACCTTTTTTCAATTATACGTACATATTTTACCATATGCACGATATTTCCACAATAGAAAACGCTCCTTTTATCAGTATTTATATTAACCAAATTTCGATAAGCAAATTTAGTTATTATGACGATTTTCTACATCCCCACCTCGGGAAATGTCCGGATGGGTTTCATATTTTCTGTGCGTTCGCCGATGAATTTATCCATCAATACCGTATCATACCAGCGATTGAACTTGTAGCCGCTGCTTTCCAGACGACCGGCAAGGTGATAGCCCATTTTTTCATGAAAGAACATGCTTCCGTAAATGCTTTTTTCTTCTTCGGTGGGCGGTACCGTAATCAACGCAATGGTCTTTACCACGCCCTGCTTCTGTAAAATGTTCTCCAGCTTGGTATAGAGCAATCTCCCCAATCCGTGACCTTTGTAATCATACCGCAGATAAACCGTCATTTCAGCCATCCAGCCGTAAGCCACTCTGGGGTGGTAGGCTCCCGCATAGGCATAGCCGACTATCTTTCCGTCTTCTTCGGCTACCAGATAGGGATATTTTTCCAGAGTATGGACAATTCTACCCTGAAACTCTTCCACGGAAGGTACATCATACTCAAAGGTAATAGCTGTATTTTCCACATAATATCCATAAATTTTCAGAAGCTCCACGGCGTCTTCCACCCTGGCAACACGTATTGTTACAGATGAACTCATGAGTTTAGCTTCCTTTCAGACAATTTTCGCTATTATTATACATCGAAAACTGTCCGGTATCCATTAGGCAAAATCACGTTTTTTGTTCATATATAAATAGATAATTGTTAAAATCAGGATTTCCACAGCAAAAGAAACCGGGACAGCGAGCGCTCTTTCAACGGAAATATTTCCCTGCGTGATGCTGGCACTCTGGTCAAGTACAATGAACAGACTGCAGATTTTCCGAACTTTTTCCGGACAAATCAACAGTACTGAATTCGCAACTCCCTCCAGCAGGACAAAACGAATAAATGCCACTATTCCGCCCCATATCCCGCTTCTCATAATCATAATGTAAAAGACCGCCGCGCAGCACCAGTGCAGCATAATGAGAAAAATAAGCAGAAGCTGCAGCATCACCTTTCCGGTAAGCGGTACGGAAAACAGGCAGAAATATATAAAAGTCAGAAGTGTAACGGTAATGGCAGTCATGATGCCGCAGGTGCTTATTTTGGCACCTAAAATTTCAAGCGGATGATAGCCTCTCATATATTCGTAATAAATGGTTTTTTCCTTGAATTCTCTTCCGATATATACAGCAATAATGCATATCAGAAAAATCAGTATGTAGAAAAATGCAAAGTGGGCGGTTTCCAGCACCGCCTCGGAAGATACTTTTTCTTCTGCACTTGCAAAGTCAAAAATACAGACCGCAAAGCTGCCGACACATGCCCAGATGACGTATTTCATAATGGAAAAGGAATGCCGGAACCGGTATAGTTCTACCTTCAACAAATTTTTCATCGCTGCACCATCCTTTCCAGATAATACTCTTCCAGCTCAATATTCTCCTTCAGAAGTCTTGTTATGGTAAAGCCCTGCCCGATAATTTCACCGGACAATAAAGCAACATCCGCATCCGGCAGCTTAATTCTGTAAAAATTACCTTTATCCTCTATTGCATTTTCCTCTGATATTTTCTGCAAATAAGGAAACAGTCTGTCGTTTTCGGTTGTTCCAATCTGCACATATCCATTTTCTTTATTCAGCAAATCTTCCTTTCGGAACTGGTCTAAAATCCGCCCTTCCTTTATAAAAATGAAATCCGTGGACAGTTGACTCAGTTCCCCTAAAATATGGCTGGATATCAGCATAGTGATATGTTTTTCTTCACAAAGTTTTTTCAGAATATGCCGCAGTTCCGCAATGCCCTCCGGTGCCACGCCGTTCATGGGCTCGTCCAATACCAGCACTTCCGGCTCTGTAATCAGTGCTCCTGCTATCCCCAGCCTCTGTTTCATTCCCAGTGAAAACTGAGCGACTTTCTTTTTTCCGGTATTGCCGATATTTAAAAGCTCCAAAATTTCCTGCAGCTTCTTTTCATCCGTTTCCCCTTTAATGCCGCCTATAATTTTCATGTTTTCCATGGCTGTCATGCCATGATACAAATAGGGGGCTTCAATCATAAAGCTCATCTTCTGCCGGTATTCTTCTATGGTTCTGTTCCCGGAAACTGTAATTTCTCCCGCGGTAGGCTGCGCCAGACCAGCCAGCATTTTGAAAAAAGTTGTTTTTCCGGCTCCGTTGGGACCTATTATTCCGTATATATGCCCCTCTTCCATAGAAATGGAAAAAGAGTCAACCGCCTTTACATTATGGTATTCCTTGGAAAGGTTTTTCGTTTCTAACAGTATTGCCATCCTTGCCTCCGTTTGGGTTGTAAAACCATTTGAACTATCGTCTGTTTGGAGTGTTATAACTTATGCATTTTCCAATCTCTGTGCTTTTGATTTGTGGGATTGATAAAGATAATATTTTAATATCTTGTTTATATCAATATTACCCTACCGCAGAAGGAATTTCAACCAATGAATTCCTTTCCCATTTTAACCATAAAAATACCCTCCTTACTGGTTGTCCAGTAAAGAGGGTACATATCAATGTTTTTATCGGCGCCGGGGTTCTTAAACGGCTGTTGCTCGTTTATTACTTTATTTGAATATTTCTACCCAGTATGCAGTGTAAACGTACTGGCCGGTTTCCTTCCCGTCCTTGTAAACAGGGCATTTTTTATAGAATACACTGATTCCGGTTAAACCATAAATATCTCTTGGAGCGTCCAGATTTGCCTTATGTCCTTCAGAAGCTAACCAGGCATTAAAAATTCGTTCCACGCTGGGTGTTTCTCCCTTAATATCAGGGTTACCCTGGGCAATATTTTCCGAATAGCTTGTTCTTCCGCCGTTTGGTCTTGCATGGTCCCATAAATAGGATGTTTCCGCTGCTCTCATGTCAACATAATCATTCATGGTTTCACTTGTCATTTTCAAGGTAGACTGGTTAATGGAAGCACGGTATTCATTCACAAAGTTCAGCATTTCCTGTGCTTCTTCTCTGTTGTAATGACCCACTACCATTTCTTTGCGCAAGGTGCCGTCAGCATCTTGCACATCAATATAGTACACACTGTCCACGCCATCCGTGGTCAGCATCTCTATTTCTTCGGTGGCAAGCACATAGCCGCACTTGGTACAACGCAGTTCCTTAAGACCTGCCACACCGACATCCGGCTGTTTGGCAACAACCCATTCGCCGTCGTCATGTGCGCCGGTAGGGTCTACATAGGAGTCCACATAAGTATCCTGACAACGTTTGCAGGTGTGCGTGGTGTAACCCTGCTCACCGCAGGTAGGCTCTGTTACGACATCTTCGTAATCGTGGCCAAGGGCAGCGGTTTCACTGTCGGTACAGGTATAACCGCAACGCTTACAGGTATGAGTGGTGCTGCCTTTTTCCGTACAGGTAGGCTCTGTTACGACATCCTCATAATCATGGCCGAGAGCATCCGTGTAAGTATCCACGTAGCTATTGCCGCACTTACAGGTATGGGTGGTATAACCCTTTTCCGTACAAGTGGGCGCCGTTACCGTGTCTGTATACTGATGCACATGGTCTAACGCCGGAATCATCTTGGTTTGCGTTTCCTCACAACGGATGCACTGTCTCTTCATCAGACCCATGCTGTCTTCCGTAGGTTCTGTAACGGTCTCCCATTCCCCGAATTCGTGGCCGAGGGCATCGGTATAATTATCTTTAATCTGGTGACCGCAGTTAATGCAGGTACGGGTAGTGTAGCCTTTTTTCTCACAGGTAGGCGGTGTTACTACCTCTTCTCCGAAAACATGGTCCAGCGGATCCAGCTGCTCTGTATAACTGTCACCGCAGCGGCTGCAGGTATAAAGAACTTCTCCCAAGTCATCACAGGTTGCTTCTTTTACCACCTTTGCCACATAGTCGTGACCAAGGGCAGCAGGTACGTAATCGATATATTTATGTCCACAGGAGGTGCAGGTATAAGTGGTGATTCCGGGCTGTTCGCAGGTAGGCTCCGTGGTTACCACTGCTGTATACTGATGCACATGGATTTTTACGGGAATTTCTTCCGTCTGCTCTTTATTGCAGCGCTTGCAGGTTCTTACCTGTTCACCGGTTTCGGTTTCCGTTGCTTCTTTGGTGACTTTCCATTCTCCATAGTCATGACCGAGGGATTCTACATAATGATCTCTGTATTCATTTCCACAGGCACTGCAGGTATGGAGCGTGTAGCCCTGTGCATCGCAGGTGGGCTTCACAATAGTGTCCACATAACTGTGCTCTGACGGGTCAGTGAAATTACCCATATAGGCATCTCCGCATCTTCTGCAGAGGAAAAGAGAATGGCCGCCGTTCTGACAGGTAGGCGGAAATACTTTTTCTTCATAATCATGACCCAGGGCATTCGTATAGGTGTCCACATAACTGTCACCGTAGGCACAGGTATGGGTCGTATAGCCCTTTTCCGTACAGGTAGGCTCTGTTACCACTTCGGTATATTTATGCACATGGTCCGTAGTCGGAATACTTTTGGTTTCTTCTTCCTTACAACGCTTACAGCTTCTCTTGGCAAGACCTGTTTCCGTTTCCGTTGCTTCCTTCACCGTTTCCCATTCGCCAAAGTCATGGCCGAGGGCATCGGTATAATTGCCAACGTAGCTGTCGCCGCACTTACAGGTAAACGTGGTATAACCCTTTTCCGTACAGGTAGGCGCCGTTACGGTTTCTGTGTATACATGCTCATGTTCCTTCCTCGGGATTTCACGGGTTTCTTCTTCACCGCAACGTTTGCAGCTTCTCTTCTCCAGACCTGCTTCGTCTTCCGTTGCTTCCTTCACCGTTTCCCATTCGCCGAATTCATGACCGAGAGGTTCCGTATAATCACCGGTATAACTGTCGCCACACTTCTTACAGGTATAGGTCGTATAGCCTTTTTCCGTACAGGTGGGGTCTGTGACAACCTTGTCATATTCATGGTTGCAGACAGCTACCTTTACGTGGCAGAGGGAAGTCACGCCGTTTGCGGTTACCTTAATGTCTGCTTCGCCGTAATTCTTCGCCGTCAGCACACCGTTTCTTACGGTTACTACCTTGGTATTGGTAGAAGCATAGCTTAAGCTCTGGCTGTAGTCTACGACATCCGCCGCAAGCTGGGCGGTTGCTCCCTTGTCCATGGTAATGTTTTCCGTTTCAAGAATAACTTTGCTTTCTTTTACGGTAATGCGGCACTCTGCCACAACGTCATTTGCCGTTGCGGTAATAGTGGTTTCACCTTCGCCGACTGCGGTTACTTTACCGTTTACAACCGTTGCCACTTCCGGGCGGGAGCTTTCCCATACGGCTTTCTTCACAGGGCCGTCAATGGTTGCCCGAAGGGTATAGGTATTGCCTTTTTTTGTATATAATGTGTACTCTTTCTGGCTGAGTGTAATGGTCGGTTCATAGGCACTGACCGTTACTTTCACGGTGTCGGATACGCCGTTTGCCGTTGCGGTAACGGTTGCGGTTCCCACGCTCTTAGCGGTCAGCTTGCCGCCGCTTACGCTTACCACTTTGCTGTTGGAGGTCGTCCACTTTATGGTATTCCTTCTGCCTGTTACCTGATAAGAAAGAGTACAGGTTTTGTCTGTTCCTTTGGTTTTCAGAGAAATTTCTTCATTATAAATTTCCATGCGGCTGTCTTTTACCGTTACTTCACAGGTATCCGTGGTATCACGGGAAACCGTTCCTGCTGCCGCATTGCTTAAGGAAATCCGGATGGTTGCCGTACCTTCGCCTACGGCGGTCAGCTTGCCTTTTTCATCCACGGTAACCACATTGTCGTTGGAGCTTTCCCATACGACAACTTCCTTGCGCGTGGCATTGGAACGAATCTGCTTGGTTTCACCGGTATACAAAAGAACTTTTTCTTCGCTGATGGAAAGAGAGTCTTTGATAACCGTTACTTCACAGGTTGCGGACACGCCGTTTGCCGTTGCCGTAATGATAGCCGTACCCGTATTTTTACCGGTTACCCTGCCGCCGCTTACGGTTGCAACCGTCTTATCGGAGGTGGTCCATTTTACAGATTTGCCGGTACCCACAATGGTGGGTGTGAGCTTGATAGCGCTGCCGTTTCCCTTGGTGCCGAGCTGCATGGTATCCATATTCAGGGAAATGCTGTTTTTTAACACCTTTACCACGCAGGTATCGGTTTTGCCGTTTGCCGTTGCCATAATCACTGCCTGACCGTCGGAAACAGAGGTTACTTTACCTTTTTCGTCCACCGTAGCAACTGCCGGATTTAAGCTTGTCCATGTCACTGCCTTGGATGCACCCTTTACGGTCACCCGAAGCTGTACCGTCTGTGTGGAGGTGCCGCCGGTGTAAATAACTGCCGTCGGTTTGTTCACCTTGATACTGCTGTCCACGACCGTTACCGTACATTTCTTATAGGTAAGGCCTATTCTGGCGCTGATGGTGGTGCTGCCCTTCCGAACCGCGGTCACCTTACCGCTCTGATCGACGGTTGCAATGTTCACATTGTAAGAAGCCCATTTTGCAAGTTCTTCGCTTCCCACAACGCTGAGCTCCGCAGAGTCGCCGATGTTTAATGTTACTCTTGTCTGACTTAAGGAAAATGTGGCAGCACTGACTGTCATACTTCCCACAAACAAAAGACAGATAAGGGTACATAATAACCAAATCTTCTTTTTCATCTTTTGTCCTCCTTTGCCTTGTATCTTAAAATGATTCATTTATCTTAGAAAGACCACCACAAAAACTTCTTTGCGTTAATCTTAAAGGTAACTTTTTTCGTACCGCCGTAGTTATCTTTTCCGCGGATAATGACGGTGGCGGTTCCTTTGGCTACGTTGTTCCGGTAGCTTACGATTTCAAACTGGTCAGGGTCCACAACCTTGCCCTTTACTTTTACCGTAATCTGTTTCGGATCGGTTTTGTCAAGCGTAATGGGCTTGCCGGTGTAAATTTGTGCCGGTATGGTAACCGCCGCTCCCGAAATATCGTAGGTTTTGATGGCGTATTCTCCGGTCAAGGGCTCGCCTGTGTAGCTGCCCTTGGGCGTAACGGTCACACAGATAACGGTTCCCGCAGGAATAATGTCCTTCTTGTCGATAACCGTTCCCGCCTTACGCACGGTGCCGTCGTCGAGAGTCGTGTCCTCTTTGTAAGTATAAAGCAGGGTCTTCTCGTAATCCGTTCCCGCGTTCAGTACCTTGCCGTTCAAATCGGTTACGGTAACCTTGGTTGCATAGATATTTCCTTTGTTCCGGTACACCTTGTCCGCCGCCGTCAGGGTCAGCCTGCCAATATCCTGCGCCACGATGGTGAACGGCAGAATCTCCTTATAGGTGCCTGTAAAATTGCCCTTTCCTTTAATGGTTACGGAAGGAAGCTTCTTTTCGTTGCTGCCGTCGTTTAAGGCTTTGTTGTTCTTGTAGGTTACGGTGTAGTCAACGCCTTCTTTCAGCTGCAGGACATCGCCGTTTTCTGTCTTGAAGGTAACGGACAGCTCCGGCTTTACGCCGCCCTTGGCATAAGGCACTTCTGTGGATACAAGCTTTGCCTCCAGCCTGCCGTCCGCATTGGCTGCCATATTAAATGCCTGGATGCGGAAGGTTTTTTTCATGGTTCCGGTGTAGCCGTTTATGCCGGTGAAAACAACGGTTGCGGTTCCGGCATTCTGGTTTTTCTGCCACTGTACCGTGTAGTCCTTGTTTTCCGTCAGGGGCTTTTCTTCCCCGTTTAACTTCATGGTAAGCGTAAGCTCCGGCGTATGGAATTCGCCATTGTATACAAAGGTCTGCCCGGTAAGTCCCGTTACCTTGGCTTTGCTGATAGCCGTACCGGTAATCCGGAACGCTACGCGCCTTGAGCCGCTGTAGCCCGCTTCTTCAATGCCTTCGATAATGGCAAATGCAGTGCCTACCCGGTTGTTATTGCTGTAGCTTACCGTGTAGTGAACACCCTCTTCCAGTACGGTTTTACCGTCTTTTACGGTGATTTCCGGTGTCACAACGCCGTTTTTATTTGCCGTTACATAAACCTGTGACGGTATTCTTGCCACGGTAACTTTACTGATAAGCTTGACTGCCGGGTTGTCTTTCACAGACGGCAGCACTGTCAGTTTTACGGTTCTGCTGCCGGTAAAGTTGCCGTTACCGGTAAGCTCCACGTAGTAGGTGCCCACATCTGTTACGGAGTCAAGTTTTTCCGCACCGTCCGCAGGAGCTGTGTTGTCTGTGCCTGCGGCATGGAGTGCAGGCGCTGCGCTGTCTGTGTTGAGTTCATTGGCTGCATTGTCCGCGGCGGTTGTTTCATCTGTCTTGTAGTAGCTGTATGTAAACTCGGTCTTGTTCTTTAACTGTCTGCTGCCAAAGTACAGGGTGGGCACGGGTTTCTGTGCCTTGCCCGTGGAGGCAATGGAAATATTCTCGGCCCCAAACAACGGTGAGCTGATATCCAGGGGCAGTATCTTAAAGGTCTTGGTATCTTTTCCGGTGTAGTTGCCCTTGCCGGTCACGGTCAGGGTGGGCGCCTTGGCAGCCACCGTTGCATCGTTGGCATTGATGTTGTTCTTATAGGAAACAGTGTAATCCACCTGCTCCTTCAAAAGGACATTCTTGTCATAAACACGCATTTCGGGCTTTATCGCCGTGCCGGTGTAGTCATAACCGCCCTCCCGGAGGCCTGCCACCCAGAGTCCTTCCGGTATGATGCCGTCCTCCGGAGTATCCTCCATGAGAATGTCTCCTCGGTCTGCCACGGAATAGGAAACCGCCTTTTCTCCTTCGTATATGCCGATACCTTTTACGGTAAGCTCATAAGCGCCCACTTCCGTAACCTGTTCCTCATAATATACAACATAATCCTTATCCGGAACAAGGGTTTTCCCTTCGCAGATAACGGTTACTTGCGGGATATGCGGCATGCCGTCGTAAATAATACCCTCTACCTGCACCTCTGCTTCCGACAGGTCGGTACGGCTGTATGCCACGCAGAAAATCTCCGGAGTTTCGCAGCTTTCTTTCAGGGCAAGTTTTGCCTGCAGGGTGCCTTCCGCCGTGGATGTTTCCTGACCGATGTAAAGCAGGTTGTCAGAGCCCAGCACGTTTTCCGCCTCTCTGGATTTCACCGCATAAATATTGTAAATCTCGTTGGGACGCAGACCGTCAAAATTCTTTTCCCAATCTGAGAAATCGCCTGCCGGTGCGGCATCTTTGCTGTCGCTGTCATCTGCGGCATCATTCACATTTTCCGGGCTCTCGGTAGCCACCGCGGCGTCATTCACATTTTCCGGGCTTTCGGCAGCATTTACCGCATCGGTCATTCCTTCCATGCTCCGGACTGCCATCGCCGCCTGGCTCGCGGTGCTGCTCTTAAGTTCCTTAGTAACTACTTTGTCGCCGAACAGATACTGTTCGGTTACCCCCGTCTTTTCTCCAAATAAGGGATTGCCGTAGGTATACAAACCACCCTTACTGTCAACGGCGATGTGCTGCCGGTATACCGAACCATCCACTACATAAGTAGCACAGACTACCGCTTCGACTGTTTCCGTAAAGTCTTCCCTTTGTTTTCCTTCTTTGGTGCCCAACCACTCCCAAAGAGTTCCGTCCTTTTTCACAACCGCAAACTGGGTAAATAAAGTACTGATGGTTGACAAATGAGTATATTCCACATCGGGATATACCAAAAAGCTCTTTATATTTTCCGCCTGAAGCGTGGGTTCCAAATCTGTTTCATCCGCATAGAATGAACCACCGGAAGAACCGCCCTTATAGCTTCCCCATGTATACAGGTCCCTGCTCACTCCGGAAGCTGTGCCCTGCACAATAGCCGCACAAAGCTTTCCGCCGAATAAGAACTGAAATTCCGTCACTTTTTTATCCGCCAGAACAGCCGTAGGCAGGTAACTGTAGCCGCTGGTGCTGCCATTACCGAGCTGACCTGCCTGATTGCGTCCCCACAGATACAGTTTTCCTTCCTTAGTCAGCGCAGCACAGGTTCCGTTCTGCACCGTAAACTCTTTTATTCCGCTGATGCTTATCTTGGCCGGTGTATTATTTTTTGTCGAGGTTCCCGCATTTGCGCTTATGCCAAGCTGACCGTATGCATTTGACCCCCAGGCATACAACTCTCCGCCTGCAGTCAGTGCATACTTGGAACCGTAATTTTCATCTTCATAAAATCCGGCAATTTCTTCCTCCGGTAAAATCTGCTGCTGGGGAATCCACTGTTCGTTGTCCCCTTCTCCTGCCATCTGTCCGTAGCCATAACCCCATATCCAGAGCGTGCCGTTTTTCCGGACAGCCACGCCGTTTTCATAATTGAGGTGTACTTCTTTCACGCCGTCCAGGATATGCACCGCCTCTTCCGGCGAGACAACGGACTGCGTACGGATTTTTCCGGCAATACCGTAAGTATTGTTTCCCCACAGCCAGAGTGCGCCGGATTTCTCTATCGCCGCACAGGTGCCCCGGTAAACGGTAAAGCTTTCCACGTTAGTAAGGAGTCTGGTGGGAACCGTCACATACATGGAATTGCTGCTGTTAATTTCATTGTAGCTGTTGGTTCCCCACAGGTACAATTCGCCGTCGGTAGTAATTGCCACACCGTTTTTGCTGACACCGTCTGACGGGAAATACACGTTTGCCACCTTGGTATCTTTCCTGTCAAACTCCACCTTGTAGGGGGTAAGCTGCTTGCTTCCGAGCTGTCCGTTCGCCAGTCTGCCATAGGAGTCCGAACCCCACATATACAGGCTGCCATCCTTGGTAACGGCAGCACACAGCGGATTTCTGTCGTCCGGGAACCGGAATTCTTTTACATTTTCCAGCACCTTGACCGGTTTGTCCTGATTGTCCGTACTGCCGATACCAACCTGACCGTAGTCATTTCCGCCCCACATATACAGGCTGCCGTCCGCCGTCAGCGCCGCATAGGTTACATTTTTATCGTAGGAGCCTCTGTTGTAAACCATTGCGTACACTTGCTCTACATATGCCGAATCTGAAAGCTTCTTTGCGGCATTCGGGTTAATCGTTAAGGTAACGGTTCCCGTTACTTTGTCCACACCGTCCGGCAGCTTGACTTCTGCCGAATAAAGTGCGCCGTCTTTTTTTACATAAATATTCTGTTTGCCGACATTTAAGTTTAACCGGGTTTCGCCCTTAGAATTTGTCACATTGTTGCCGGTTGCCGCGATAACAGCAGCTCCCGCAACCGGATTTCCTGCTTTGTCCAAAACCCGAACATTGCCCTGATACTGCACATGGGGGCAGTCTCCCCAGCCGAAGTGGGGCGCATAATCCAGGGAAAAATATGCCGAACCCCAGGAAACGTTTTTCTCTATTAACGGCCATTTTTTCGTGAAAATTTTCAAAGTTTCCACTTTTACATCGGCTTCAAAATAAGGCCCTATGTTCACAGTGAAGCAGGTATTGCAAAGGTGTCTGTTGGAAGAACTGTCCAGTACCTTGGCTTTGGCCTTTATTTTCAGCTTTAAGCCGCCCTCCGCTTCTGCTGCCAGGCTTGCAATTTTATCATCAATAAGTTCCAAACCCATCGATATTTTAAGTCCTACCTTAAAGGTCACTTCCACCGTTTTGGTAAGTGTAAGCTCCGGCGTCTTGGAAATATTTTCCACCCCGGTGCTTTTGTTACAACGGAAACCAACAGAACCTGTCAGCGTACCTTCCGCACTGACATTTCCCTCTACGGATAATACAAACTGTACTTTAGCGGAAAATACCAGGCCGGTAAGTCCCAGCGGCTCTTTTATTTCGCCCAGCAGAATATCCTTAGTCCATTCTTTCTCGTCAATCTTTACTTCTGCTTTTATGGTGACACCGTAACTGACACCGGCTTCAATGGTATTGATGTCATTTGCTGTATCCACGTAAATCTTAACAGAAACCGCTCCGCCTATATCACTGAGTTCAATTTTTACGTTGCTCTCAGGCGGCTTAACCTCAAGATTTGCCATCTTCCATGGAAAACTCACACCGCCGTACGCAGTGCCGGCTCTGTTGGCCTGCGTTGCAATGCTGTCCGCTTCTGCCGCATAGGTTGCAGTGTTGTCTGCTTCTGCCGCATAGGTTGCAGTGTTGTCTGCTCCTGCAGCTTCTGTTGTGCTTACGGCTGTCTCCACTGCGTAGGTTGCTGCGGTGCCACTGTCGTCATCGGCGGGATCGGCCGCTCCGTATTTAATAAAGGAAATAACATCCTCGTATTCCGGGTCCGCGCCCTGAATGGTAAGAACGGTATTTTCCGCCTCGCCCTCTGTACTCAGGGATGTAACACGGGTAATGATAACATCTTCATCCGTGTAATAATAGGTAAAAATGTCGCCCTCTTTCAGCGCCAGAAAATCCTCACCGGGATTTTTAATTTTCCAGACAAGATTTTCTTCGTCCGCTTCCGAAACCACATTTACCGAAGCATCCGTGCTCTCAGGAATGACCGTTACAGAGTCCGCAAAAACAAGGAAGTTGTTGGTTTCATCCGCATCTAAATTGAGCACCTGGCTCTCCGTGAAATCACTCGTTGTCTTGGCGAAAAATTCCTGCATTTTCCGGGTATAATCATCAGTTTCAAATACCTTGCTGCAGGGACGCAGACTTACATTATCCACCAGAAAGGCTTTTACATGATAATAAGCAGGCAGGGTATCCGCTTCTATGCTGACTGTGACATCCGTGTCACCTGCAGTGACGTCCGCCGTTCCCGTTGCAATCAGGCGGATGCCGTCTTCTTCATAAATGCCCACTACCAGTGTGCAGTCCTCCAGTGCCTGTATGGAAGCCGTTGCCTTGGTGCCGTCCATCACGACTGAATAAACACCGCAGCCGGTCTGCTCTGTTTCCACTTCCGTTTCGGACATGATATCCTTAAAAAGACGTCCCAGGGAATTCTGCGCTTCCAGGGAAGCATCGCCCATATCCAATTTGGCATCGCCATCAGAAACAGAAGCATCATCTCCACTGACATCTGCGTCATTTCCAGGCTTATCCTTATCTCCGTTTCCTGCATCGCTGTCGCCGGGCTTATCCGCATTTCCGCTGCTGGTATCACCGGCTCCCTCAATATCGCTGTTGTCTGCCTGACCGGCTTCCGTGACCATGGTCCCGTTCTGTGCCGCAGCCGCATATGCAGTCAAGTCTACACTTGAAAAAGAAAGAAGTGCCGCCAGAAACATACTTAATACTCTCGCACCACTTCTCTTTGTAAATATCTTATGCATATTGCCCTCCTCATGTACGTTCCGGTTGTCCGGAACCCTTGATTTTATCCTGATTTTCATATGTATACATTTATAGCACATGGTACTCCGAATACTATATCTCGTCAAGAAACGAAGAGCAATTCTACCTGTTTTTATGAAACAAAAAGCAATTATTCCTGCTTTACAAGGACGAATTTTAATCAAACCGAAAGGCAGATTGCATTTATTGTGTCTTCGCCAGTCCGGCACAGCAATGATTTTATCCGCAATGACTTGAAGTTCCGCTTCTTCTCTGGTTTCCTTCACGGTATTGGATGCCACGGACTGGTTCACATCGCACCAGCCGCCCGGAAGCGACCAGGTTCCGTTTTTCTCAAGCACCAACAGAATTTTTCCATCCTCAAGCATCGCAAATTCTGTCCATTTATTCATATTATGTAGTTCTCTCTGTTGGTTGTTTTTTCCTGTAGGCATCTTGCTTTAGTTTTCCTTCTTGCGTGCCTACTGTTTTTTCCGGCTA
>ULJH01059492.1_pt1 | contig 17724 bp, 33 predicted proteins | sample 1950781 | NCBI WGS metagenome assembly ULJH01 (sample SAMEA4835462, study PRJEB28245) | human gut metagenome | biome: gut microbiome; material: fecal sample | place: Denmark | collected 2008 | reverse complement strand
ACCAGAAGAATAAAAATCAAATATCTCAAAGGACTTACATTCGTGTAGGTCCTTTTTTTATGCCTAAAAATGATTACCAATATTTACCGGTTGAATATCGTTTTTCTTCTTTTATCATTATTTGCAGATAATATCTAAAATTATTTGCAGGAGGAACACAATATGGTAAATATTGGAAAAATATGCCACAACTGTAATTGTGAGTTGAAAAAGTACGATAAGGTATATCGTACCATTCGTGTGAAAGGCGGAGTTAAGATGAAAGTCAAAATCCAAAGGTATCAATGTCCAAAATGTAAACATATTTATCGAGAATTACCAGAGGATTTATACCCGCACAAACAATATGAATCGGAAATCATAGACGGTGTCGTAGAAGGACTGATTGATTCATCCACGCTAGGATTCGAGGATTACCCATGCGAAATGACGATGAAACGATGGCGAAAAGAGCATGAAGAATCTGAAGAAGAATAATGGAAAAAATTACCACCGTAGTTGTTTTTTAATATTTCGATGTTCGTAATAGAATGAGCCTTGAAGGGAGGTACAAAAGAAATGATTATGAAACGGCTGAATCAAAATGAAAGGGGTGGTAAGGTTGGGAACTAGGATACGACCGGAAATTTCCAAGAAAAATCCTTATTGGCTAGAGAAGCACAGATACTATGAGTTGAAACATTTCTGCCAGCAGTATCCAGAATGGCAAAAGATTTATGGAAATATTAATGGTTTATCTGCTTTTCCGAGAGATATGTCGATGGGGTCAAAATGGAAAAACATATCCAATCCGACGGAAAGAATTGCTATTATGCGAACTTATTATATGGATCGAATGGATATGGTGAAAGTCACGGCAGAGAAAACTGATCCAATCCTGGCTAAGTATATTTCTTTCGGCGTAATTAATGGATGGTCTTATGACGTGCTCAAAGCTAGATTAAATATTCCATGTTGTAAGGATATTTACTACGAGATGTATAGAAAATTCTTTTGGCTGTTGGACAAGGAGAGGGAATGATTCGCACAAAAAACATTTGCTATTATGACTATAAAATAAAGGAGGTCGTAATATGAATTACGAGTTGTTAGTTGATGACGTGAGAACGGCATCCAAAGAAGAATTGAAGAAACTTTTTTTTAAGGTCTGCGAGGCATCGAACGAGCGTTTTAAGAAGATCAACGATGATTTTCTGGAACGTATGGATCAGCTGGTTCGTGACTACAGAGCAGAAAATTTGGTGCTTCAAGAAGAGACTGATCATAGGTTTAAGAAGATCAACGAAGACTACGAGAAACGTGTGTCTGCAGCTATCGCAGATCGAGAAAAGGAAACTTTAATCCTTATGAAGGATCAGCAGTTCTTTGCTAATCTACTAATTAATGCGTTATGCGACAAATAAGTCAGCCTGGAGGGATTCCGCATTATGCGGTTTCCCTCTTTGGTTTTCTTTAGCGGTTTAATACAGTTCCTATTATTTTTGCCATTTTTGAATGTGCAGACTGGCGATCTGCGATAGCCTCTTCTAGAGTCTTATCTCCATACACATCTCTTACCTGGTCTTCGGTCCATATATCACCGAACTCTTCCATTTTCTCAATAAAGGTATTGATTTCAATCTGATTCATAATGCTTTTACCATCCTTCCTTATTTGGTGAGACAAATCATAACACCATAAAGTGTGTTTTGCAAGGGATATTTTTAATCTAGGTTAGCTTTTGGCTCGCATAAATTACATCTCCTGTTATAGAGATAAATAAAACTAATTTAAGGAGGATTAAAAATGAAAATTAATTTTACAGAAATGCTCAAAACGGCGAACAGTAAATATTCGTCGTTGTTAGATACTTTATACGGGCAGAAAGCTGAAACACAGTCTGGTGGAGACTACGATAAAGCCATTAGGCTTGTACACAGTATGTACAACGACCAAATTGAACTGCTCGCTCAATTGAGCGAAGCTGAGAAAGAAAATGACAGAAAGGAGATGGAAGCCTTAAAGGTAGTGAGTTTTGTCAACAGAGATTGAGTCCCGGTCAAGGACTCTTTCTTTTTTTTCTTCGTAAACAGTACGAAGGTTACGATTAAGGTGGTTATATTTATATAATACAAATTTTTTATAAAGGAGGAAACAAAACATGTACTATCTTATTTTCTTAGGAGGAGTAATCCTTGGAACCATTCTCACAAACGCACTTTTCTACATGAAGTGTGGAAGAGGATATTTTACAGTAATTCCTTTTGATGAAGACGACACCGGTTTTTATAAGGTGAATATTCGTATTCCAACTGGTCAGGATTTACTAAAAAAAGATAAGATCATCCTTGCAAAAGAAAATTCGCAGGATTAACAAATGCTATTGTGGAACTATTGACTGAATTGAAAAGGAGGAATCAAAATGGAAGAAGAAAAGACTTTGAAAGAAAAGCTGGAGGAGCAGTGGGTGGACGAGCTTGCCACATTGTCGAGGATGGACATCTCTAATGAATGTTATGACGTTCAGCTTTCGAGGGTTGAACATCTCGAGAAACTTATGGCTGATTTGGATAAGGCTGAGCTGGAGGCTTCTACAAAAATGGAACAGCTAGATTCGGATAAATCTGAACAGAAACGTAAAGGTAAACTTGAGATTTTCAAGACCTCGGCGCCGATTGTCGCAGCATTCCTTATGGGATGTATTTCGATGGTGTGGGAGAAGAACGACACACTTACTTCCACGGCGGGGAAGTCAAGTCTTAGAGACTTATTGAGATTCAAATAAGTTCAGGACTAGGGGACTCGTTGCATACGGGTCCTTTTAGTTTTGCTTTGAAGAGGATTTTATGAGATACCATTACGACAAGCCAGATCATTACACATCCATGTACGGACAGATTTATATTTGCAATCATCCGGTGTATAGCAGATGCACTTTGTATAAAATTGGCGATGATGGTTTGGCTGTTATTCAGCAAAGGCATGATACAAGGTCAAAATGTACATGGTGGACGGAAATAGATCCATGGTTGGTGGATACTTTATATTTACATTCCGGGTTCAAGAAGTTCTTTGACGAAAGATCTGGCGAATGCGAAGAGGGGTTATATCCAACAGTGAGTGTAAGACAGATCATGTGGGCTTTGAAGATGAAACCAATTCCAAGGGAACGCTGGGAAACATGCTTTGACCGTAGGAGCATTTAGCGAGAATTACAGTTCATATTATGAAAGGAGAGTGAGAAAATGAAAGACACAGAGCAGTTAGCAATTTACATCCATGGGAAAAATACTGAGGATCTTAAAGAAAGGAGGGCTAAGATCCTCAGCTATTTAGTTAGTCGTGGAATCGATGAAGATATTTTGATAGAGCTCTTGTCGGTAGACACTGAACTCACAATTCGGAATATGAAAGAAGTGTTGTTGGGGTTCCTTTGATGGGAACCTCTTCTCTTTCTTTTTTTCGCATATTTTACATCTCCTTTAATGGAATAATAAAAAAAAGAAAGGAGGTGTAAAGATGATATTACTTACGACACTATTGATAGCGTTACTAATTGCAGCGGTTATTATCATCGCCGGCTTAGGTTTAGCCGGTGGGGTAACAATCGTGCTGTTCAGCGACGTGATTGTTTGTGTCGGATTGATAGTATTAGTCATCCGACACTTCGCAAAGAAATGATTCCAAGCAGAGCCAACGATGGCTCTTGCTTTTCGCATATTTTACAATTGCTTTAATGAAAACAATATTGAAAAGGAGGAATCAAAATGGAATTAGCAACAATGATCCAAACAAAATGTAGTGAGATATACGACGAAAACTACGGAGAAGGGAAACTCAGAACGCTGAAAGCTATAGGTGCAGCGATGCTGAGTGGAGCCGTTGACGGGGCAGTAATCGCATATCCATTTGTACTCGGGTCACTTATGTTAGTGGTCCATCATGTATCATCAAAAAATATTGAAAAGGAGGAGGCTTGATATGGCAGCAGTTATGGCTATACTTACAGGATTGCTTGTCTACTCATTATTAAAGTATTTTGAGTAGATAGGTGGTTCAGAAGTGGGGATATAAGAGGTCAGAAATGGCCTCTTTCTTTTATTTTCGCTAAATTTACAATTCCTATAATGAGAGAAACAGACAGCTCAGCAGGTACGAGCGGTCAGACTTCGGTCTGAATGGTCGTGGGTTCGATTCCCACTCTGTTTCTTTTGCTTTTTATATTTTCACATGAAAAAGGAGGATATTTATGAAAATTGCTGCAAAACGAAAGTCAGCTACTTTATTGACAATCTTTGGCGTGGTGGGATTGGTCGCAACTGCTATATCTAGTGCCAGAGCAGCGCCAAAGGCTATCAAACTTCTCGAAGAAAATGGGCTGAATAAAGAAACGCCTTTACTCGAGAAAGTGAAAATCGCAGCACCTGTTTATATTCCAACGGTTGCGATTGGCGTTTCGTCAGCTTTATGCATTATTGGATCCAATCTATTAAATAAGCGAGCACAGGCTGGATTAATTGGTGCATATACGTTAATTGAGCAGACGCATCGTAGTTACCGGAGAAAAGTGCGGGAATTATATGGAGACGAAGCTGATCAAAAAATCGTAGAAGAATTAGCTATCGAACGAGCTGATAAAATATATGTTTCCGGTGCATATATAGGTCAGACTTGTGATTTATCGCTTGATGAATCTACGGGAAATCTTGTATTGTTCTACGATAACTATTCAAAACGATATTTTGAATCTACGGTGGAACAGGTCATTAATGCAGAATACCATCTCAACAGAAATTATATTTTACGAGGGTATTCGGTTTTGAATGAACTATATGATTTCCTTGGCTTAGAGCCAGTAGACTTCGGAAATGATATGGGTTGGGCACCTACTGATGAGGGTGAGTATTGGATTGATTTCAATCATCGTAGAAGCACTCTTCCAAATGGGAAAGAGTTTTATATTTTGGAAATGCCATTTGGACCAAGATTAAACTATGACGATTATGATTGTTAAGGAGGATTATATTTATGAAAAACAGTAAGACTTTATTTACAGTGGTGAAATGGGCAGCGTGGATTGGAGCGGCTGTTTGTGGTCTTCTTGCAGATTGGGCTACAGACAAAGAATGTAAAGCAGAGTTTAATGACAGGATTGAAGAAATTGTATCCGAGGAGGAAGAATGATGGGAAAGGTAAATATTGGATCAATCTTTAGGAACTTTAGGAGAAAAGCGGCTAAACATAGTCCAGCGATTCTCACTGGTTTCGGCATTGCCGGCATGATCACAACAACAGTATTGGCAGTGAAGGCAACACCAAAAGCTTTATCTTTGCTTGATGAGGAGCGATACAGACAGAAAAGAGAGCTCGTCGATGAGGGCGTTGATGTAAAAGATCTCGAAGGGTTTAAATTAAAACCGGTTGATACCGTTAAGGTGGCGTGGAAATGTTATATTCCAGCCGTAGTTTCTGGTTTCGCATCCACAGCTTGTCTGATAGGAGCAAATTCAGTACATACGAGACGGAATACAGCGTTGCTCACCGCTTATAATTTGGTTCAAACCACTTTCTCCGAATACAAAGATAAGGTAGTCGAAGAGATTGGTGAGAAAAAAGAGAAGACTGTCCGGAATAAAATCAATCAGGAACGAATCAAAAATGATCCACCGGTATCGAAGACTGTGATTGTATCTGGTAAAGGTGAACAGTTATGTAGGGATGGAGTGTCTGGAAGATACTTCTATTCCGACATTGATACAATCAAACGAGCGATAAATGCTATCAATCGTGAGATGACTTACGAAATGTATGTGTCATTGAGTGATTTTTATGACCAGATTAATCTACCGCATACGGACGTGAGTGATTATCTTGGATGGAATCTCGACGACGGTTTGGTAGATATTGATTTTGGGACGTGCTTAGCTGATGATGAAGAGCATACGGGCGTACCATGCATTACTTTGGATTATTTAGTTGCGCCAAGGTACGATTATTCAAAGTTGAGTTGATGTAATTCGCAAAAATTACATGGTGTTTAATGGGAAATACTAAAATTTATTCTAAAGGAGGATAAAAAATGGAAAACGAAAAGGTTATTGACATGGTAGAGGAGGATGAAATCATGGAAACAAAATTCTCATCAAAGGTGAAAAAATACATCAAAGGCAATTGGAAGAAGATCGCGGTAGCGGTCGGGGTAGTTGCAGTTGGTGCAATTGGATACACGTTTGGCAAGAATTCTGAAACAATTGTTTACGATCTTCCGCCAGTCGACGAATCTGATGACGTTGAAAATGCATCAACGCCTGAAGAATGAAATTTATATTTCTAAGAGAGAGATGCCTTTAACAAGGTGTCTCTCTTTTTCTTTTCTAAGGGGTGATTGAATGACTAGATATGTATATGACGGACCGGTTATGGAGTTTGATACTTTACTTACCGACCGTTGGTATGGAGAGACAGTCGCAAAAACGAAAACCAAGGCAATGAGTAATTTAGCTTATCAGTTCAAGAAAAATCACGGTCGTCTTGCAACTGCAAAGATTACTTTGCCGGGGCAGATTAAAGAAGCATGTTAGGAGGAAGCTAATGGACGATTATACGCCAAATTCAAATCGCTTTAAAGAGCAGCAGAAAGAAAACGCTACACTTCCGGAGAAGAAAATCCAGCAGATCACTACTGGGAAAGTGCGAGTGAAAAAGAAGTCAGAGATGAGTAAGTTTAAGGACGTTTTTATCTCTGAGGATGTATCTAACGTGAAGAGTTATATTTTCATGGATGTACTTGTACCAGCAGTGAAGAAAGCTATATCAGATATCGTGAGAGATGGTATTGATATGATTTTGTACGGAGATGCCAAGCGAAGCAATCGTAGCTCAAACGCATCTTATGTATCATATCGTGATTACTCAAATCGTGATCGCAGAGATGATTGCCGTAGTGGCAGTCGGAATAGATCCGGATATAGTTATGACGATATTATTCTCGAGACTCGTGGAGAAGCCGAGGATGTACTCACTCGTATGGACGAACTGATTGAGACGTACGGTGTGGTCAGTGTGGCTGACATGTATGATCTGGTCGGCAAGACCTGTAATTATACGGACAATAAATACGGATGGAAGAATATTCGCACAGCAGAACCGATCAGAGTTCGTGACGGATATATGCTTAAACTTCCAAAAGCCGGGCCAATTGATTAAGGAGGCAATATGGAATCTGTAGATTCTTATGTAAGTAATATTTTGAAAACTGAATATAGTGAAAAATTTGATGATATTCGGAGAAAGCTTGTCCTGCAGAGTTTCTTCAAGTATGGGAAAGCTTCTCAGAATTTTAAGGGCGGATACGTCGATGCAATCGGATCCTTAAAAAAATGTATCGCAAAATTTGAGGAAACTGGAAATCTCGAATATCTTGCCGATGCAGCAAATTACTGCATGTTTAGATATATGTTTCCACAGGGAACTGAATATTTCAAGCACACTGATTCCGATGGATCAGCTGGGATCGTTGGAATGTCTGTAAAAGAAATCGAAGAATTTAAAAAGGAGAACGAATAATAATGAAAAAATTTGATATTTTGACAAAGGCAAGCAGAAAACTTAACAAAACAACTTTCAGACTTCAGAAGCATAGTCCAGAGATCTTGGCTGTTGTTGGCGTAGTTGGAACAGTTGCAAGTATGATTATGGCTTGTAAGGCTACTACGAAGCTTAGCGGAATTCTCGATGAATCAAAAGATGCGGTCGATGCAATTCATAATGTTATCGAGCATCCGGATATTGTAAGCGATGAATATACTGAGGCTGACAGTAAAAATGATCTGGTTATCGTATACGCACAGACGGCAGTTAAGCTTGTTAAGCTGTATGCTCCATCTGTGATTCTTGGTGGCCTGAGTATTACTGCCATGCTCACATCTAATAATATTCTTAGAAAACGCAACATTGCTCTGGCTGCAGCATATACGGCGGTTGATAAAAGCTTTAAAGAATATCGTGGACGAGTAGTAGAGCGATTCGGGAAAGATTTAGATCACGAACTTAGATATAACGTAAAGGCGAAAGAAATCGAGGAGAAGATTACTGACGAAAAAGGCAAAGAAAAGACTGTGAAAAATACGGTTGATGTCATCGACGACGCTGGATTATTAGGAAGCCCTTATGCGAAGTTTTATGATGATGGATGCCTTGGTTGGACAAAGGATCCAGAATTAAATTTGATGTTTCTTCGTCGTCAGCAGGATGCAGCAAACGAAATCCTTAAAGATAAGGGACATATGTTTCTAAATGAGGTTTATGACATGCTTGGAATCCATAGAACATCAGCAGGTCAAATTGTCGGATGGATCTACGATGAGAAAAATCCGATTGGTGATAACTATATTGACTTCGGTATTTACGATGTTAATAAGCCAAAGAATCGTGACTTTGTAAATGGAATTGAGAGGTCTATTCTTCTCGACTTCAATGTTGACGGAGTTATTTATAACTTGATATGAGGAATGGACGGAATTGGTACGGGTAATCTGTATAGAGATATATATGATTACCCTGAACTTTATTCATTATTAGAATTAGGAGGATATTTAGGATGTCAAATGATTTGGTAGGAACAATCATCGGAATTATCGGAGCTGCAGTCGGCCTTATTGGAATCGGATATGGAATGTCCCAACGTGATAAAATGAACGATATTGCGAAAAAAATCGACAAATCCATCGATGACATGTCTGATGACTTGGACGTTTCTATTCCGGACGCCATTATCAACAAAGCTGTTGAAAAAGCAGCCGATAGAGAAGTTGAACGGAGAGTTAAAATTGCTGTGGCTTCCATCGAAAAAGACATGGAAAACAAAGTGACAAATGCAGTTAAGTCTCAGTTCAATGACATTAACCATAAAGTTAGCAAGAAGATTGCCATTCAGGTATCTAATCTTGATATGGGTGATCTCGAAAGACAGATTAGAAAAGATGCCAAAAAGAAAATTGCTGAGAAGTTTGATGACAAACTTGATGATATTTTAGAGGAATTCAACGATAACTTAGAAAATATTTCTAAAATTTATTCAAGCATTGGCAATCGGGTGACGTCGTCAAATAATGATCGAGATATTAAAATCCGATTATTTTAAGGAGGATGCTATGACTGGGCGAGAGTTAATTATATTTATTATGGAGAATCATCTGGAAGACACGATCATATTTGACAGTGACGTTCTCCCTTGTCTCATGACGATCGATGAAGCAGCCATTGCATTAAACACGGGACGAAACACAGTCAAAGCCTTGTATGAAATTGGTCGTCTTCCGGGAGTTAAAATCGGAGACGAAACGTATATCGTCAAGTGTGATAATAAAAAGGAGAAGACATGCTGAAAAATTTATTGATATTTGCTGCGGGGGGCGTTATCGGCTCCGTGGCAACATGGAAACTTACGAAGGATAAATACAAAGCAATTGCTGATGAAGAAATCGAGTCAGTTAAAGAGACGTTTGCGAAGCGGAAAAAAAAAGAAGATATTGAAACTCCGGAACCAAAGTTTTCAGACGCAGATCTGAAAAAACTAAAGCAAATGATAACAACGAATGGATATAGAAATTATTCAAATATTGCAAAGGAGGAAGAACCTATTATGGCAAAACCTTATGTTATTTCACCAGAAGAATTCGGTGAGGCAGATTACCCAACCGAGAGCTTAACTTATTATGCTGATGGCATACTTACAGACGATCGTAACAATATTATTGAAGACGTAGAGCGAATGGTTGGTATGGAATCTTTAAATCATTTCGGAGAATATGAGGACGATTCCGTATTTGTAAGAAATGATGAACTTAGAACCGATTACGAAATTCTTTTAGACAATCAGCGGTTTTATGATACCGACGGAACGGAGGATTAATGAATGATCGTGATTTAATTGAAAATGATTATTTCAATTGGTTGAAAAACAAAGTGGCAAAAGATAAATTCTCATCCAAGATTTCATTCGACAAATTATTATTTCGCCTGCATTGTGTTCCATTCAAATGGACAATCGAACGTGATGAAAATCGAGCTAATGATGGAATTGCTTTGCGATGGCGATATGCGTGCGATGATGAAAATCGAAGTTACGAGGAAAGAATACGTATTGATGATTTACTTTCCAGCAATCCATGTTCAATTCTCGAAATGATGATCGCTTTAGCAATCAGATGCGAAGAGCAAATTATGGACAACCCGAAATATGGAGATAGGACCGGACAATGGTTTTGGGGAATGATCATAAGTCTCGGACTTGGAAATATGGATAATCGTAACTTCGACATCAAGTATGTGAATGATATTCTGGAGAATTTTATTCATCACAGATATGATCCAACAGGTAAGGGCGGTTTATTTACCGTCCGAGACACTCGTTATGATATGCGTAGAATGGAAATTTGGAGGCAGCTTTGTTTATATTTGGACAACATAGGCTGATGAAAGGAGAATCAAAATGTAATGATTGATTTTATGAGGATCTCGACGCGGTCAAAGAAACAGGGCGTTGTCGAAATCTATCCAAATTTCATAATGACCAGATCATCAGATCTTATGATCAGAGGTGGTGATTTCTATGCGATTTGGATTGAAGAACGTGGGTTATGGTCAACCGACGAACAAGACGTTATCGACATGATTGACCGCGAGCTTCATGATTTTACAGATAACTATGCGAAAACACACATGGATACGTCATTTCATACTTTATATATGTGGGATGCCACGTCTGGTATGATTGACGATTGGCATAAATACTGTCAAAAGCAGTTGCGTGACAATTATCATCCACTTGATGAAGAATTGATATTTTCCAATGTGGTGACAAAGAAGACAGATTACGCTAGCAAAAAACTGTCATATCCTTTGGAGAAAGGAGACATATCATCATACGATAAGCTTCTTTCAACTTTATATTCTCCAGAAGAGAGACATAAGATCGAATGGGCTATTGGGGCTGTTGTGACTGGCGATTCAAAAAACATTCAAAAGTTCATGGTCCTTTATGGCGCTGCTGGAACAGGCAAATCAACGGTCTTAAATATTATACAAGCATTATTTGAGGGTTACTATGCGACTTTCGATGCCAAAGGGCTGGGTCAAAGTAGTAACTCTTTTGCGTTGGAATCTTTTAAGACTAATCCGCTTGTCGCCATTCAGCATGATGGAGATTTATCAAGGATCGATGATAATACAAGATTAAACAGCTTGGTTTCTCACGAGCTTATGACAGTAAATGAGAAATTCAAATCGGCATATTCGACCAGATTTAATGCTTTCTTATTTGTCGGAACGAATAAACCAGTGAAGATTACGGACGGTAAGTCGGGTCTGATACGAAGGCTTATTGACGTATCTCCATCTGGAAATAAGCTCACTCAGCGAGAATACAAAAACGCTATCGAACATATCAAATTTGAGCTTGGAGCTATTGCGTATCATTGTAGGGAAGTATATTTAGACGATCCTGGTAGGTACGACAATTACGTTCCGGTTATCATGCTTGGAGCATCTAACGATTTTTACAATTTTGTGATCGATAGTTTCAGAGTATTCAAGACAAATGATGGTACAAGTCTGAAGGCAGCCTGGGAAATGTACAAAGTTTATTGCGAAGAAGCAAAAGTCCTTTACCCATTTTCTCAACGCACGTTTAAGGAAGAATTAAAAAACTACTTCCGTGAATTCGTTGAGAAGATAGATGGAGATTCGAGGATAAAGAATGAATACAAAGGTTTTCGCATTGATATTTTTGAAAAAGATATGAAAGGGATGAAAAACGAAAGTGATAAAACCAAGAATCAATGGCTTGTACTTGGAGAGTATGAATCGATATTCGACAAAGAGTCCGGGGAGTGTCCTGCACAATACGCAAAAGCAGACGAAACTCCGTCCAAACCATGGGACAAAGTCACAACCAAACTCAAAGACATTGATACATCGAAGCTTCATTATGTCAAGATTCCAGAGAATCATATAGTCATTGATTTTGACTTAAAAGATGAATCTGGTAACAAATCACTTGAAAGAAATCTTGAGGCGGCGAGTAAATGGCCTCCAACTTATGCCGAGGTGAGCAAAGGTGGAGCCGGAATACATCTTCATTATTTATATTCTGGAGATTCATCAAAGCTTAGCAGAGTATATGAGGACGGTATTGAGATTAAAGTCTTTTCAGGCAAAAGCTCTCTGAGGAGAAAATTGACTTTGTGCACCGCCTTAGCAATCGCTACCCTCAGTTCTGGATTACCTTTGAAAGGAGAAAAAATGATAAGTTCGGATATTGTCCAAACCGAGAAGGGTATAAGGACAACGATCAAGAAATGTATCAGTAAGGATGTGCACCCTGGAACAAAACCCAACGTGGATTTCATATACAAGATATTGAATGATGCGTATGAATCCGGGATACACTATGATGTTTCGGACATGAAGAATGCAATATACGCATTTGCGGCAAGTAGCACCAACCAGGCTGATTATTGTATCAAATTGGTTGGAAAAATGAAATTCAAATCAGAAGAGAATATACCATCAATAGAAAGTTCGGAGAGTCCTTTAGTCTTCTTTGACTGCGAGGTTTTTCCGAACTTATTTCTTGTAAACTGGAAAGTTCAAGGCGAAGGAAATCCTATTGTCAGGATGATTAATCCAAGACCACAGGACATTGAGGAGCTTATTCGCTTCCGATTAGTCGGATTCAACTGTAGACGATATGATAACCATATGCTTTACGCATGTCTTATGGGATATAACAACGAACAGTTGTACAACCTGTCTCAGAAAATTGTAAACACTAAAAAAGGAGACAGTCTCAAAGTTTTATTTGGAGAGGCTTACAATCTTTCTTATACAGATGTTTACGATTTTGCGTCTGCTGGAAACAAAAAGAGTTTGAAAAAACTTGAGATTGAGATGTCGTCAAAAGCGAATGATCCTACATCCAAGATGGATGACAGTCTCAGGAGAATGCTGAAATCCATAAAACACCATGAGCTTGGTCTGCCGTGGGATCAACCAGTTTCAAAAGAATTGTGGCAGAAAGTAGCTGAGTATTGCGACGATGACGTTATCGCAACTGAGGCGGCGTTCAATTACCTTGAATCCGATTGGATAGCCAGACAGATTCTTGCCGATCTTGCTGGTCTAACAGTCAACGACACCACTAACACACTTACTACCAAATTTATATTTGGTAACAACAAAAAGCCACAAGATCAGTTTCATTATCGGAATCTGGCCGCACCTGTCGCTGAGATGGACGAGGATACGTACCAATTCTTATCTGAGGCATGTCCAGTAATGATGAGTCAGACCCATGGTGATGCTGGTTCATATCTTCCATATTTTCCAGGATACAAATATGAAAATGGCATATCTATCTATCGAGGCGAAGAAGTTGGAGAGGGTGGTTATGTATATGCCGAACCCGGTATGTATGGAAATGTAGCTCTTCTCGATGTTTCTTCAATGCACCCGCACAGCACAATTGCAGAATGCTTGTTCGGGATAAAGTACACGAGAGCATATCGAGATATTGTTGAGGGACGAGTGTCAATCAAGCATGAGGCTTGGGACGAAGTAAATCATATGCTTGATGGTAAACTCACGCCTTATATTCAGAAAGTAATCGATGGAGAAATGAGTTCTAAGGATCTTGCAAATGCATTGAAAACAGCCATTAACTCAGTATATGGTCTTACGTCAGCTAACTTCGATAATCCATTCCGTGATATTCGGAACAAGGATAATATCGTTGCGAAACGTGGTGCATTATTCATGATTGATCTGAAATATGAGGTGCAGAAGAGAGGGTTTAAAGTTGCCCACATCAAGACAGACTCGATTAAAATTCCAGATGCGACGCCTGAGATTATCAAGTTCGTTATGGATTTTGGACAGAAGTATGGCTATACATTTGAACATGAGGCTACATACGATCGTATGTGCTTAGTGAACAACGCTGTTTATATTGCAAAGTATAAAGATCCAGCTGGATGTGAAGCACTGTATGGTTATATTCCAGGTGATAACAAAAAGCATTCTGACGATCCATGGACAGCTACTGGTAAACAGTTTGCGGTTCCGTATGTATTCAAGACCCTTTTCAGCAGAGAGCCCGTTAGCATCAATGATATGAAAGAGACATTCTCTGTAAAATCCGCTTTATATTTAGACATGAATGAAACATTGCCAGATGTAAGCGCGTATGAAAAGGAAATGGATAAGTTAGAGAGCGATTACAAGAAGGGTAAAATATCCGACACGATATTTGAACCAAAAGCACTGGAATTGAGGAACAAGATTGCAGAGGGGCATGATTACAAATTCGTAGGAAAGGTCGGTGAATTTTGCCCAATCAAACCTGGCAATGGTGGAGGTATTCTGGTTCGAGAGCAGAACGGAAAATATTATGCTGCCACTGGTACGACTGGATTCAGGTGGCTTGAGTCTGAAATCGCAGCAACATCCGGAAACGAAGAGTTTATTGATCGGTCATATTACGACAAGCTTGTGGACGATGCTGTTGATGCAATCTCTCAATATGGAGATTTTGAATGGTTTGTTTCAGATGACCCGTATGTATCACCACCACGGTTTGACGATTTTATGAATATCCCGGAGGGGTACGATGAAGAAATGCCGTTTATGTAATGGCAATTAATTTATATTTTAATAAAAAGGAGATAACATTATGAAACTTACATTTGCACCAAAAGGAATTTTACAGATTGATGACGCTAGAATCGCATATAGAAACTTTAGAGGAGAGGCGGGAAAGTATAATCGGGAGGGGGATCGCAACTTCTCCCTCATTATTCCAAATGAAGAAATGGCTGATGATCTTGCTAAGGAAGGATGGAACGTCAAAATCAAACCACCGAGAGATGAAGAGGATAGTGCGTTTATCACTCTTCCAATAAAAGTTCATTTTAATGACAAAGGTCCTCGTGTATATTTAAAAACCGGCGATCGTGTGAACAGACTGGATGAGGAATCAGTCGGTATGCTTGACGATATTGATATTTCCAGCGTAAGTATGGATGTACGTCCGTATCACTGGGAGGTAAATGGAAAGACAGGAACCACAGCATATTTACAGTCTATCGAGGTTGTTCAGGAGATTGATCGCTTTGCGGCGAGATATGCAGAAGAAGAGATTCCGGAGGAGTAATCGCATAAATTACAGCTCCTTTAATGAAACAAAATGAAAATCATTTATATTTCTAAAAGGAGGATTTTATCATGGAAGGAACTATTGGATTGATAGGTTTATTCAAATCTGCCGTAGTCATCGGAGCAGGATTAACAGTGGGCAAATATTTGGGAGAAGTGATTAATGCTGTCTTTAACGGTATTGGTCTAGGAATCGCAGTAATTGGCGCTGAAAAAGGCAACGAAAATATGCAAAAGGTTTGTAATAAATATAATGTCAAGTATAAGAAACCAGAAAACGATGATTCACCAAAGGACAAAATTATTGGTTTTCATTGCGAGTAATCAGAGAGGGATCTAAGGAAACTTAGATCTCTTTCTTTTTATATTTTCAAAGGAGGCTGTTAATCATGGAAGACTTGAGTATTATTCGAAAGGGGAAAAATATGAAGTGTAAAACAAAACCAGTAGAAATTGAAGCTATTCAGTGGACTGGGTTAAATCTCGAAGAGATAAAGGCTTTTGTTGGAGAGTCGTTAATCTATAATATCATCGATACAGCATGGGAAGTTGGAAAAGGTAGACCTCATGTGCTTATGAAGATAAAAACATTAGAGGGCGACATGACTGCATCTGACGGAGATTATATCATCAAAGGCCTCAGAGGCGAATTCTATCCATGCAAGCCAGATGTCTTTGAAAAGAAATATGAATTAATAAACTAAACAACTAATGGATTGTCGAGGTGAAGGTGGATAAAAAGTTAGTGCTGATATGAAACCAGCTTTGTGGAGGTTAGGAGAATGATCTGGAGAGATGATATTTCTTTTGAAGGCTTTCAGAAAAAAATAGACGATTGGTATGCCGACAAAAACTTTGAATTGTGCGATCCACCTATCGATGCACAGTTTGCTTTGGACTTGATATTTAAAACCTTGGTGGATGACAAAGTGGATTATTCTTATTTAACCGCTATACCGGAGTCTACTGAACAAACTAACTCTATTATGCTGGACTTAATATTGAAAAAGTATAGTAGAAAATACAGAAGATTTAAAAGACAACAAAAGAAATGAGAAAAATATGAGTGACATGTTAAATGGATTGAAATATCCGTAGAGGAATATGAAAAAAGGAGAGCTGCTAGTGAGAGCTGACATTCACACATCAGTAAAACACGAAGAGTATACTCGACGTGATCCTAAAATTCAATGGCGTTTTGATATTCGGACAGCCAAAGAACTTTGCTATCCAAAAGAAGTAATCAAACGACTTGAGAATGAGCCAAGCCAATACAAACGACAAAATATTTTAACGGACGCTAGAAGAAGATTGCGTTGAGGAGGAATTGAATATGTCACAGCATGATGAATACGATAGAAACATTTTAAGAGCTCTACAGAAAATCGGAAAGCACCTTGAGAGCATTGATAAAAAACTTTCCATTCCAATTCTAAGAGCTCTACAGAAAATCGAAAAACACTCTGAGAGCATGGATAAAGAACTTTCCATTTCACCAGAAAAGGTAGATTACGATGACAAAGAAAAATGCGTTGAGGAGGAATAAAAATATATGGATTTTGGACAGGCACTTAAAAAAGTAAAAAATGGAGAAAAAATTTTCCGTCATGGATGGAACGGTAAAGGAATGTTTGTAGTGTATCAGAAAGGATATCCGTCCGGCATTCCATGTAATCAGCAAACAGCTAAAGCTTGGGGACTTAATGAAGGAGATCTGTTTAAATGCGAACCATATCTGCAGATCAAAATGACTAATGGTAGCCATGCAATGTGGGTTCCAAGTATCAATGATATTCTCGCTGAGGATTGGGAATATATTCACTGATTAGAGGAGTGATATTTATGAGTGACGGAACAAAAATTGTTATAGCCGGAATCATGGCTTATACGATATATAGAGTCGCGGGAAAGTGTACGGACGCTAGGATTGCAATTGCTGCAATGAAATGCGGAGTTACTATGAAATTGGAAGAAAAGGAGAAATGATTATGAAGGTTTATTGTTATTCATGCGCAAATAAAGACTGTAAGGAAACGTGCAGAACTTGTGTTATTGGTATCATTCACATGACAACAGACGGAGCTGAATATAGTTTGCCTTCGAATTACTCATGCGTTTATAAGCCTGTGCCAAAAGAATTACGGCAGAAGGTAGCGGAGTATTGTGACAACGATGTCCTGGCAACTAAAGTTGCGTTCAACAAATTATTCGGAACGGGCCTTACGGTATCACCATACCAGAAGGCCATGTCCAAAATCAAAAACGTTATCTTCAATGATCCGGCTACAATTGTATTTTGGAATGATGGCACTAAGACCGTTGTAAAATGCGGTAAGGATGACACATTTGATCCGGAGAAAGGTCTGGCTATGGCGATTTCTAAATACTTCTTTGATAATGCCGGATATTTCAATGATGTATTTAAGAAATGGATTCCAAAGAAAGGAGAAAGCGATGGAAAAGACCAGTGATTCATTAATTATAGGTTTTGATTCATCGGCGGGTAAGGACGGCACAGTTTTAATCGTGGGG
>ULJH01074397.1_pt1 | contig 17863 bp, 20 predicted proteins | sample 1950781 | NCBI WGS metagenome assembly ULJH01 (sample SAMEA4835462, study PRJEB28245) | human gut metagenome | biome: gut microbiome; material: fecal sample | place: Denmark | collected 2008 | reverse complement strand
TCCTTGTCAACACATTCGCTCGCAATTATTTAGAAAACGGGTGCACAGCGACGATTCAGCCATTCTTGAAGCAGCTCACGGTTAATTAGAATCTTTCGCCCTAAGCGAAAACATGGGAAATTCGGTTCTCTGGTCAGGTCATAAGCGACGTTCTTGGAAATGTTCAGCTCCTTCATCAACTGGGGTACAGTAAGGGTCATCTGGGAATGCTCGCGAAGAAAGTGCGGATTATTGGGCGCGTTTTCCTCAATTTTACCAAACAAGTTCAGATCCATTTTTATCATATCGTGTATCCTCGTGAGAAAGATAATCGTTTTTGCTATTTGCCATGTACATACGTACAGGATGATCGTTCGGTGTATGTATGTACATAGGTTTTTGCTGGAATTTTCAGATTATTCGAATGGGTTATCCATTGCATAGACTCGCTGAAATCCACTTTGGCTGCGGACAGCAGCGTCAATCATGAGCCGGATGCCTTTGAAGCCCCATACTTGACGACCATCCACGCTGTGTATGTTGTTGGTGTGTTCGATGTGGTACTTGGAGGCGTTGGAAATCAGAAAATCCGAAACTGTTCGTGATTTCAGCGGCGCGAAGCCGTTGTCATCACACCAAATAGCGTACGCAGCCATGAGCTCTTTGGATGTTGCAGCGCAGACTGAATCGAACTGAATGTAATCTTCCGATTCAAGGAACATCAGCAGATTGTTTCCGTCCTGTTTCAGCAGTTCTCGATTCTGGCGGGAACGCTCGCTTTCGCTGAATCGAAATCGGTTAGCCACCAGACGCTGCGATCCTTCAAAAGCCCATAGCAGGATACCTTCCATTTCGGCATATAGCTTATCAGCAAGGTCGGGGTCATCCACACGATTTGGACTCTTGACTTTGGTGGTCAGAATCAACTGACGGCGATAGAAGCCATCACTGTGGTCATACAGGGATTGCAAGTCGCCGTTGCTGAACGCGAGCAGCCGGGCGAACATGTGCCCCTGATAGCTCTGCTGCCCCTTTTTCTCCAAATCCATCTTGCCTTTCGCAGTGACCAACGATTTCACATAGTTCGTCTGTTTGAGCGCTTCCATACGCATATCGTCGTCAATCAGCAGATGAATGTGTTCCAAATCTGCACGGGCAAACTGACTCTCGGAAATCTTGCCGATGCTGCCATCTTTGGCGTTGATACCGAACAGCTTTTTCAGAACAGTGCCGATTTGAGATTTGCCCTCGCCGCCATTGCCCTTGATGATCATCATGCGCTGGGCTTTGTTGGCGTTGGCGCATCAGGATTGTAGACCACCGGGAGTCGTGTGCGGACAACATGACGAGCAGTGCTATCCAATGTGCCATCCAGAAACAGCGTGCCATTTTTCAGATGAATGCAATCTTCCGCCGGCGGAAATTCCGGAACATATGCGGTGATTTTCAGCACTTCAATGATGTTCTTGATTTTGTTGGGAACGCCGGAGCAAATGTAGGAGTGGATTTCTTGAAAGATGACTTCTTTCAGTGGTGTGCAGTCCTGCATTCGACCATTTGGCGTGAAGAACGAACCTTCGCTGTAAATCAGCTGATGGTTTCACAGAAACGCGGTACAGAATAGCGGCTCGCTGAGATTTGTGCCGTCAAACCATGCGGGGAAATTTGCAGACGAGCGGAATTGCTTCTTGGACATTCGGGTTCACTTCCTTGTGTTTCAAAAATGCGTTGATTCGTTGGATGGAACGCTTGTGGGAAGCTATCCAGCGATTCGCAGGTTTCTGAATTAGCCGTAGTGGTACAGCTGCCATTCATCTATGTAGGCTAATTCGAGTGTCTTGCTTGAAAATCATAATCATAGAAATCACCTCCTTTATCTTCGGATAGAGCAGAAATGCTTCTCCAATATAACTGGTAAAAAATTTGACGTTTTTTACGCGATTCGCCCAAATTCCAGAAAAATTTTTGATGCAACGGATTAAAATCTTTTTATCCTGAATCGTTAGGCGCTTGGTGGAAACATAGCAGCAGATGCGAGCATTTCATTTTTGGTGATTTCCTCCTTTCCGTTCATGCGAAGGGAAATTTATATTCCCTTCACTCTTGAACTGTAAAGAAAAGACCATTTTGCGACACGATTTGAAGCAGATTGAAAAAATTTTTTCTGGAACTGCTGATAGCAAGGAATGGGGGAGCGCTATACCGCTAATTCATCACATTCCTAAGCTGAATGTGACCGCATCAACAGGCATTCTAAATTTGGGCATACGAAAACCCTGCTTGCTAATTTTCTTCTCCATGCTGGAAGAAGTAGTAGCAAGCAGGGTCATTTTGCTAAAAATGACGATTTGCTTGTTGGGAACACATTTCCCAAGCCCTATGAAACAAAAGAAGTTTGTGGTTGTGTGCATTGACTAACCTGCGCTGGTTGCGATATGTTAAGATGCTTATTGGATGAACTTGGTTATACACAGCGTTTTATGAGGATTTTCATGTGTTGGCTATAAAAGATGATTATTTGTAAGCAACTAAATCACATACCTTTAGGTTGCTTAAGGCGAATATTCCAGACAAATCATCTTCGAATTTATCCGAGCGATGATGAGGAAACTTTACAATAACTACTTTCTCTCTTGCTCGGGTTATTGCAACATAATGATTATACTTGCCAGCTTCATCAGCAAGATTGTAGTCATTTGCAAACAATATTACCTGATCGAATTCCAATCCTTTTGATGAGTGCAACGTAATTGCAACATTTGGGTATATAGCGGTATCAAAAGCAGGATAGAACTTTTCCTGGCTGACTGTTAAGAACAACTTATTCAAATGATCAGAGCAGGTCTCATAGCCTAAGTAAAGGCATAAGTCGTTTGCTGCATCAATAAATTCTTGCTCGCTTTTAATATGTGCTTTGATGCTCTCGAGCTTTTTCCTAAGTGCATTAGTTTGCTTTTTTTCTTCACTTCCCTCAGAGGGCATTTCGGAAATTAAATCATACACAGAGTACTTTGGCAAAATTATAGACTTAGCAATTGCGGTATATAACCACGCTGTTGCTGTTGTTATGTCTGCAATCGGAGGCTGTGGAATAAAAACAAAATTGCTTCCAGCCTGACGTAACTCGGCTGCATTGCTTTCGGCATCAGCATTTTTAAAACGGAGCAAGGCAGTTCGTTTTTGAGGGTCGATATATCGAAGCGCCTCACTGCACCACGCTTGTGAATTTGGGGTTATCCAAATAATGTTGTCAAGACTTTCAGTTGGAGAATAAAGAGCGCGTGTTTCTTCGAAAAGCAAGTTGGAGTAATTTTGAATCTGCTGACATGAGCGAAAATTGTCTCCCATGAAGATTTTTTGAAAATTAGGCTTGTCACAAATGCTTTTGAATGCTTGAGGATATGCCCCTCGCCAAGTGTAGATTGATTGCTTTTCATCACCAACAATAAAAGTATCAGTACCGAGATTGTCGCAGATATACATGAATAAAGCATGCATGGACTGGTCGCAATCTTGATACTCATCAATATAGATTTTAAAATACTTAGCCTGAAGATACAGACGGCAGGCGGATGATTTCTTGATTACATCAAGAGCGAGATCAAAAATGAAATTCTTTTTGTTATCGAAATAGGAACAAAGTAAGTTATCCTGCTTTATTTTATCAAGGCCAGCTTCGAATGTGTCAACATGGAAGGAATAGTCTGTACTCATATCAACTTCAAATTCAGTACCGTATACATCTTTCAAAAAAGGTTTTATGATTTCCTCAATGACAAAGCTATTATTTGTGCCGATAAAATGACGTGAAATATCTATTGCGAGACGGTCTTTGATTTCTTGTGCAGCTTTGATTGTAAAAGTAATTGCTGCTATTGCTTTGTGCGAATGATTTCGCTCAATTTCAGCGGCTATCTTTGCAACCATAGTATGAGTTTTCCCCGTTCCTGCGCTGGCGCGGACAATTAGATTTCCAGGAGTATCGATAATCTGCTGTTGTACAGGTGTTAAACTCATTTCGTTATCTCCTTCAGGCAGGCAAAATTGTAATTATCAAAAATTTTCATACAGTCATCATTGGTTAACAACTTTACTAAGTCAACCATACGGAAGTGTTTTGCGCCTTGCAAATATGCAACAGGATTGCTTTCACTCAAATATTCGCACAATTTATCGTGTAAAATTTCGTTCAAGTCATTTTCTAAATCGACTTTAGAAAGGTAAATTCCATAGTCCGTGCGAATGCTATCGAGAGTTTTTTTGTGCTTTGCGTATAAAGTTGCTTTAGTCTCAACACTGTTGTCTTTATACGATTTTATTGGGAGGAGGTCTTTCCCGATGAGCTTGTTACAGCGCTGGAACCCATATGCATCATAGGTCTGCTTAGTGGGTGAGAGCCTCAAATCGTTATCAGTTTTTACAAGCCAGCCTATTTTTAATGCACTAAGCACTTCGCAGTACTTGGAAAAACCGACGCCTTCCACGGATAAAATATATATGCCATCCGCTTCATAAAAAGGCTTGACGGCAGACAAGACTTTTTCAAAAAGCAGCAGTTCCGAAGTGCCCTCGACCAGCAGCACTCTATTTGCGAAAATTGCTTCAGCTAAATATCTGTTTAGCATTTTTCGACTCTTTTCAAAATCGGAGGGAACTTGGTAGAAACAGCTCGCACTATCGATGGCTGAACCATGAAATATTCTAATAAGACTTACACCGTCCATGTCATACAGGACAAAGGGAGAGTGTGTTGTTACAAAAAGATAGTGATACTTATTTTCTGCAAACAATATCTGGGACAATGCAATTTGCAAGGATTTATGCAAGTGATTTTCAGGCTCTTCAATCAGGAATAGGTTAATTTGCAGTTCTTCACGTTCTGCTGAAAGCAAATCAAAAATGGAATACGCCAGTAATTTCTTACGCCCTTCCCCGGCAGTGGGGTATAGGTTCTCGTCATCCGTTCGCTTGATGTAAGGAACAATGCTGGAATATAGACCTTTTACAGCAATTTCGGACTTGATGGCAATGGAGATATCTTCACCGCGAAACTTTTGATACTCTGGAGTAATTCTTTGCTCAAAGTCTTTAACAGCAGGCAAATTCGCTATGTTTGCATTTAGCGCGTCTATTGATGACTGGATATGCTCAAGGGTAGCATCGTCTGATGCAGTACCATGCTTAATTAAAGCGCTGATATTCTTTTTAAATAGGCTGTATAGATCAACATAAGAATCAATATAAGTAACACTAAAAATAAAGTCTATATCGTAACGATAGCCTCTTTGCTTAATTTCATATAAATTTTCTAAATTACCGCCCCAATACATCATTGGCATGGCAACTAATTCCTGAGCATCATACTGCGCGGTAAGTTTGATATAAACTTTGTTCTGCTGGCTGAAGAGTGCCCCTTTTAGCTGTGCTCTTAATTTTTGACTATCAGGATCGGCGGTATCGCTTATGTCTATGACAACGGTGATTTCAATGGGTGATGCTACGTTTTTTCGATGGAAGTCAGAATCTAAGAAACCATTTTTCCTTATATCTTTATCAAATACATAGCGCAAGGCATACAGAAAATTTGTTTTTCCAATATCGTTTAATCCGAAGAAAATATTCTTGTTTGAGATGCATATTTCGATGTTCTCGAAATTCCTAAAATTCTTAATTGCAATTTGCTCGAACTTCATAAACGCGCCCTCCACTTCGTATATACTAAAAAATTACACTATTAGTATATCACATCGTTGCTACTTTGTCATCACAAAACTGAAAAAATCAAAAATACTTTTTAATTACAAACTCTTACGCAACAACAAATATACAATTGCTTATCTTACAATAAGACTGATGAAAAATAATTTCACTACGACTGCAACTGGTGCTACAAATTTCCATGAAATAACGCGCGCTATATTGACAAGCGAAAAATAACGTGCTATACTATTATCAGCACTCAAAACAAACGAGTGCTAATAACGCAAAAGGAGGAATGCTCATGGGATTAAAACCCGGTCAGAAGGCACCTGCCTCTGGGCAATATGGTGTTATTGGCCCGCGTGGCGGTAAAGTCAATCACGAAGTTACCGCTGTCAAGGGAAAACCAATGCCGCCGACCCAAAAGCGTGGTCAGACTTATATCATGAACGACCCCACAAACAACAAGTCAGGTCGCCCCTAAAACTGAATATGTCTACCAGCTGAGCCATCTCCATCGAGGTGGCTTTTGCATTGCATGTGAACGAGCAGTCTCCTCCCGAATTTCCATCTGGAAAAATCGCAAAAAATCGGCTATACTATTACCGTTGCTTCCAATGCGGCAGGGAGGTGCGGAAAATGCTCAGGGTGATGCTGGTGGATGATGAAATCTGGATGCTGCGGGATTTGGAAGTGCTGCTGGCGGACTTGTGGATGAACGTTTGCAACGAGCAGAACGTCGACTGCTCTTTTTCGGTTCATCACGGAATTGGGGGGAATGCAAGTCCAGAGCGACAACAGATTACATGGCTTCGCCATGAGAGAACGTGCAAAGAAGAAAATATGCGTGCTTAGCAGTGCAATCTTCCCTTCCATGCTGTTCGCATTTCTTTGCTGTGCCTTGCTTTCTCCCAACTTTCCGTGAAGAACCAAAAATGCGAAGGAAGTTACATCTCCTTTGCGTATTTTTTGCCGTATGCCGAATCGAATGTCTTATTCCGCCAGCAATTGACCGTCTCGAATGCGGACAATGCGTTTGCAGTGCTTGCTGATTTCTTCGTTATGCGTCACCATCAGGATGGTCACACCAGCATTGTTCAGCTTGATGAGGCTTTCCATCAGATGCGCAGACGTATTGCTGTCCAAAGATCCGGTTGGTTCATCCGCAAGAATGACGGGCGGGTTCATGGCCAGCGCTCGCGCCACAGCCACAAGCTGACTTTGACCGCCTGATAATTGATTGACTCTGCGCGCCTTGAGATGATCGATGTGCAGTTCCGTCAGCAGTTCCATTGCTCTGCTTTCAATATCATGCCATTTCATATGCGAGAACATCATGGGGAGGCAGACGTTTTCCACAACATTGCGATCACGCAGCAGACCATAATCTTGCAGAACATACCCAACCTTCTGGTTTCTGAAACGGGAGAGCTGGCTGTCCTTCATTGCGCTGACATCCATGCCGTCAAAGAAATAGGTGCCGCCCGTCGGTCGGAGCATTCCGCCGATGATTTGAAGCAGCGTCGTTTTGCCCGAACCAGATGCACCAACTAAACCGACAAAATCTCCTTGTTCAACGCTGAACGAAACTTGTTTCAGCGCGTGGACTTCATTTTCCTGCCCCTTGTTGTATTTCATATCAATTTGATTCAGTTCAATCAACATTCCGAAAACCTCCTTCTTAATCGCCTTTCCGCATCAGCTTAATGGGATTGATGCTGCCGTACTGCGTGAATACAACGGCAAATGCAAGCACAAACAGCAAAGCAACAATGCTGATGGAAAAAGGTAGACCGTTATATTGCGTATCCTCAACAGAAATCGGCAGACAAATGAGCGAAATGAGAAGGCTGATGATAAGCAGCATCAGCATCGCAAGCATAATAATGCCCAGCGCCTTCTTTCGGCTTAGACCGCAAATATAGTACATTGCAAAGTTTTCTCGCAGGCGGATGACGCTCACATACGCATAAGAACAAACGCTTGCCAGACAGAGCAGGGTCATCAAAGCGGCAGTGACGAAGGGAAGAGGATTGCTTGCAAGAATAGTATCGAGCGAGTTCTTCCGCATCACCGAGAGACTTTCTGCGTACCCCAGATGGCCGATAGAAGCGTTGATTTGGTTCAAGGTATCCGAATTTTCTGCTGCTACGAACAGAAGGGTGGAAGGAGCTATATCTACCACGGGTACAATGTCGAATGAACTTAGGGCAATTATGCTGGGTCCCTCTTCTTTGTAACCGATACTTTCCAGCGTTACGAACGAAGCGCCGCCAACCAAACGGTAATAATAATTATTGCTTTTTAGCACCCCTGTAACTCGAAATTGAGCTGGCCGATCTTCCGAAGAAACGATGAAAGATATTTTCCCCTCATATGGGGTGATGAGATCACCAATTTGGTATTCCTGCGCCAGTGACTGATTGATCAGCACCGGAATCGCATCATCCTCCGCTTTGTAATCAGCTATTTGCAACCCAAGGTGCTTGAGCAAAGCATCGTTATAGAAGTAGACAGCAACACCTTCGTCGTCAATGGTGCATCCAGCTCTTGCAGTTTGTCCGACTTCCTGAACGACGTCACAGTCTCGTATTTCATCAAAGAAGGCGCTGTACACTTCGGGATCCAGAAATTCTGACATATAGTAATAGTCATCAGCCTGAAAGAAGAAAACCGAGCCATGAAGGTTTGTCGCCAGCTGATCAATGGACAGCAGATTATCCAATTTTGATAGGATGGGCGTAAACAGCAAAACCATCAGCACGACCTGCGCAACGACAACTATTTCTCGCAGGTAGAATCGACTATACTGCTTTTTCAGCATGTATAACAGTTTCATGCAATCAACCTCCCTGACGATAGTTGGTCTTGCAAACCGCCCACAGCGTTCGCAGCGAAGAAAGATAGGAAAACAGCAGCCCCAGCGCAGCAATCGCGGCGCAATGACCGAATTGGATGCTGACGGAAACGTTGATGCTGTTCAGGACGGGCGTCACAGCGAACAGAGCGAGGTATGCCACGACGCAGGCCACAACGGTAAGGATGCCCCACTCCATCAGCAGCAGAAGGAAGACTTTCGCCCGCGTCGCGCCGCACAGCAGGTAGATTTGGTATTGCCGGGCATTCTGCCGAATCCAGCCGTTGAAAAAGGTGAAAACGCTTAATGCAGACAGGAGGGAAACGCCGAGAAACAACGACTGCATTTGCTCATACGTTTTTGCCCGCGCCTTGGTCTGCGCGCTGCTGCCCACCAGATGAATATCGCAATTGGGAAAGTAAGCGGCAATCTGCTCGATGATGGCGGCATCGCTTCCCGAAAGGGCTTCCTTCATGTCCAGCACAATCGCATCAGGAACGTAGCCGTCTGCAAAAAAGGTGCGATATGGAATAATAAGCTCGTTGTCGTTTCCATATTCATCCACATAATAATCAAACTGATTGGGAAACTTCCGAAGCAGCGTACTGATATTGAGAAGTCCATGGTCAATGATGGAATAGGTGATTCCGTTGACCGTTTGTTCGCTGGGGCGTGCGCCCATTGAAGTAACGCCCATGATGGCGATATGTTCAGTGCTTTCCACCTGACGTTCGTCAAAAAACGCCATTCCAGCTTCCAATGCATGCCAGCGCGTAAAGGCAGTGCCTTTCCAGCCAACCATTTGAGGACGCTCCCCGGAGGTGTCAAGGTCAATAACGAATGCGTTGCGCATCTCCCCCAAGGGGCTGGATTCAAAAAAGGCCAGCGTATCAGCAGCGATACTTGAATCCGAAGGGGTAATGCAAATGCTGGTATAATTGCTGCTGGCCTGCTGTAATTGGCGCAGCTGATTCATCACGCTGACAAAGGTAAATTGTGAAAAGTAAACGAAGAAAAGACTGCAAAGAATCATGATGGAAGCTGCCGTTTCACATCTGAACAAATGTGAAAGGCTGTTTTTCAGAAGCCGAATTGTTTTCATTGAATCACTCCTCAAAGGGGTGAGCAGGGTCAACTGCTCACCCCAGATCCTTTACGAGGATTTACGGATAAACAGGAATCTCATAGTATACATAAGCAGATTTGCCGGGCACACACTGGTGACGGAAGTGTACAATGCCCTGATTCACGGGGCCGGCAGGACTGGTGGTAGAGGACTTATACGCAACATTATTACCATAAGATTCAGTCCAGTAGGTCCATACGAGTGTGCCGTCAGAGCTTTCATACTCTGCTCGCGTAGAGACATACAGATGATTGTTTCTTGATGTGCAGCTGCAAGCATCGATACGCCCGTACACCTTGGACTCATTCGCCCAACAAACGCGGTTGCTGTATCCACTACAGGCGAAAGCAACGGAAACCGCAGAAACGCACAGCAGCGCCATCAGCATTACAGCAAAGAAACGAGTACTTTTTTTCATGGGTATAGCTCCTTTCACGTTCATGTAGGTAGACAAATCAGAAATTTGGCAGTATAATCAGTGTGTTCTTGCTATATCTATCTTGACGGGATAGCGGCCACAGCGTGGCTCACGTTATAGCAAGAACTTTGTTTTCTTCCTGCGCATTTTGCCAATCACCTCCCAGCGCAAGTGTTTATTGATACTATTTCCGGACTCACCTGATCTATCTGGAAATAGTATGAGGGAGTAAGCGGCACCTTGCTCGGACACCAGCTTACAAAGTGAAGCAGTGGAATGAAGCGTGAAACCGACGCGATGTGAACAGCTTAATTATACGTCGCTTCAGTAGTCCAAGTGGATAATGTTTCTGTTGTTCCGTCTGCGGCGACAACCGTTCCATTCAGCTGAACCTTGTAAGTACCTGATGAGACCTTGTAGGATTCATTGACAGAAGCATAGTAGAGACGGTCACTTTCCGACCAACTTTTAACGAAAAACCATGAATTACCGACTTTTCGATATAGCGTCAGGGTGATACTAATGCTATCTGTCCTGTTCGTTGCTGTGATGCGCCCAAAGCATTGCGCCGTGCCGTCCTCTGAAATCGTAATCGTTGCTTTGTATGCACGGGTAAGATCATACAGGGGCTGAACCGAATTGTCCTCCGAAATCGCGTACCCTGATGAACACCACGTCACCATCACAACAAACAGAAGGAAAAGAGTGACTGACCTCGAAATCGCCTTGCGCATGAAAACCCTCCTCATCTTGGCGTCTTTGTGACCCCTTCATCCTATATAGCGATGCATCCGACGGAAGTGAAACAGCAAAATTAAAATTTATTTGCGAATTTTTAGGACTTAATGGAGGATACATATTTAATCATTTGATCATTCGCACACTTTCGGCTATTCTTATAGCTTCCTCTCGCTTTCCAGTGTAGTTAATCATAAGAATGCGATTGTCGATGTTCCACAGAATTGCCGTCCATGCCCCTTTCTCACTGATCATTGCGAGGTGTCCATTGATTGTGATATAGTCAATTGTGGCATTTTCAGTGTCCAGCGCTCCGCCTGTACCAGCGCTCATATCATCAAACCATAAATCCCTGCCATCGGGGTGCGTATATAGTACAGTTTCAGGGGTTACTACATCCGCCAGCAGCATGCCGTCTGGAATATACGCGGGGTAATAGTAACCTTCCCAGTCAGCAGGGACGTTCATAATTTCACCCGAATCTTCAAACCCGAAGGATGTGCAGCGCTCTTCGATGTTCATCATGAACTGCATTAGTCTGACTCGCACCGTAGAATCTGTGGCAATTGCGGCAGTCAGCCCTAAATAACAGACGAGCAGAAGACAGGCGGCTACTTTTGCAACCTGAGGGAATGTCCTGAAAGCCAAGCGCTTGATTTCATCTTTTCGGCAGCTTCGATCGATATATCGAAGCATTTTTTGTTCGCTGCTTTTTACAAGCATCTGCAAGGCTTCGTCTGAATCGCTTTCCTGTTCTATGCGTCCCAACTCAGCCTCCTGCTTTTCCAGTAGCACGATTTTCAGCTTCAAGGCAGATAAGTCGCCCCGAAGCTCTGCCAACTCTTTCGGAGCACGATGGGAATTAGCCATGTTCTTCCACCTCCTTGAATAACGCCAGCAAATGCTTTCGAGCTCTGCTCAGATACACGCGAACACTATCCTGACCGATATGGAGAATTGCGGCGATTTGTTTGTCGGAACTTTCGTCTACATACTTCATCGTAAGCAGCAGACGCTCATTTTCTGGCAGTCGAGACAGGGCCTCCCGCAAAACATCCATTTCGGCATTTTGAAGGATCGTGTCATCCATCTCACTTTCAGACGCAACGTTGTCAAAAAACGTTTCGTCCGTTGGAAGAAATGAATGCTGGTTGTGGCGATTCCGCTTGCGAACATAGTCGATGGAATCGTTCCATATAATAGTAGCGACATAGGACCTCATTCTGAAACACGAAATCTCTCGCAAAATCTCAATATTGTCGATCATCTCAGCAATTGCTGCCATGACCATATCCTCAGCGACGTGAGGATCCTGCACAATCCTCATGGCAATTGCGAACATCAGTTTTCTGTATTTCAGATAAATTTCCGTCACTAGTGCGCGGTCATCGTCGTTTCCGACGAGCATGATCATAAGTGGAATGGCTGACATCATCTGTTTGTCCTCCTGCCGCGGTCAGACTGGAAAAAACACGCCCTCTTAATTTTACTATTTTTATTGTTAATTGTCTATCACTTGAGGGAATAAAATGCGCTGTCAGATAATCTGAAAATAGAAACATCAAAATAGGCTACACAGCGTGCTGAAGCAGGAACGTCTGGCTGGACATACTGGTGGAACTATCTGATGAGGGCGCGACGCTGTTGCGCATGATGCACGATACGGGGGGTGAAGAGCTGTATGTGCTGGTCAGCATCTATGACATAGTCTGCTGCGTGCTGGCGCTGATGCTGGAGCAGGGTTTGTTCCGCAATCAGGCGCTTACCAATGAAAAGAATTTCCTTACCCAGCTGGTGCATATGCAGGAAGAGCAGTACCGCACGTCCAAAGCCAACGTGGAAATGGTAAACATCAAGTGCCACGACATGAAGCACCAGATTTCCCACATCACCAGCACGACCGACCCCGACGCCATTCGCGAGCTGGAACAGATTATTAGCGTCTACGACTCTTCCCTGCAAACAGGCAACGAAATCTTGGACGTCTGCCTGATGGAGAAAAAGCTTCTGTGCGAGAAGAACAGCATCAAGCTGGATTGCATTGCGAACGGGCAGTGCCTATCCTTCATGCAGCCGTCCGACCTATTCTCCTTGTTTGGCAATGCGCTGGACAACGCAATGGAGGCGGTGTGCAAGCTGGACGACGTAGAAAAGCGCATCATCTTCGTCAGCGTGAAGGAAGAACTCGGCATGGCGATTATTCATGTGGAGAACAACTACACAGGCGAACTCATCATGGCGGATGGCATTCCGCGCACATCCAAGGACGACGAGTTTTACCACGGCTACGGTGTCAAGAGCATTCGTATGGTGGTGGAAAAGTACGACGGCAACATGGCGCTCCTGCCGCAAAATGGGATTTTTAATCTGAATATTACGATTCCTGTGCCGGAGGAGTGAGAAGGGGAAAATAACGATTGCAGCAAAACAAGCCGAACCTGACCGCTCCAATCTGACCAAATACCATTATCAGTACCATTAACCGGGTGGGATGCTATGGGATGCAGAGTGAAATTGTTGTGCTGGATGGGACGCTGTGTATTCCAGATGGTACATGATGGGACGCAGGGGGAAGCAAGTGACGCGCTTCGAATCCGCTATGCTCCACGAGCCGAAATTCTTGGAGATGCAAGGGTTTCGGCTTTTTTTGTGCTGCTGTATACCCACACCGTACCCACAAACGACTTCTTTTCTGTACCCACGAAAAACCGCTATGCGCGTGAGTCTGCGCTTTTTACAGCGAGCAAATGAATTTTTCCATCTTGGCTGCTGCGTTTTGCGACATACGGTGGCTGACGTGTCCGTAGGTGTCGAGCGTGAAGGCGACGGTCGCGTGCCCAAGGGATAGGGAAAGCGTTTTGAAATCAATCTCACTTTGAATGGCAAGCGTGGCGTAGGTGTGGCGAATGTCGTGGAAGCGAACCTCCGGACGGTTGAGCCTGCTGACCAGTGCCTTGAAGTGAACATACAGCGTCTTAAAACGGATGAACATGCCGTTGTCACGGGTGAAAACCATATCGTACACATTGTCCCATGATGAACCTGCAAGCAGACGCTGTCGATTCTGCTTCTCTTTGGCTTGCCTCAATGCGTCCATCACGGATGGCGCGGGATGAATCGTGCGCTCTTTGTGGTTTTTCAGCGAAGTGAACATCATTTTGCCCTTGTCAGGCCCGGATGCAATGCGCACAAACTGACGGTACACACGGATAGTCCCCTTCGCAAAATCAATGCAATCCCACGTCAGACCAATCAGTTCGCTTTCCCGCAGACCCGTGAAGAAATCCACATAGTACATCAAATAGAACGGATCATCCTTGGCGATTGCCAGAAAGCGCCGCAGTTCCACATCAGAGAGCGTGTGCATCTCGGCCTTTTCCAGCATGGGCAGTTCGCAATCCTCGGATACGTTTTTGCGAACCATGTCCAAACTTTGCGCCTTGGCAAGCATCACATGCACCAGTCCGTGGATGTTGCGGATGCTCTTGGGCGACAAGCCGTTCTGCTGCGCTTTTGTATAGGTGCGCTGAATGTGCAGCGTTGTGAGGTCTTTCAGCTTGATGTGACCGATGTAGGGCACGACGTGCATACGGAAATCACTCTCGTAGTTGTCCATTGTCGAATGACGAATTTTCCCTTCCTTGAAGGTTTTGAGCCATTCCCAGCCCCATTCCTCCAAGGTCAAGTCGGTTCGCTCAATGCAGATGCCCTGCTCAACTTCCGTCATTCGGGCGGCTAACTTCGCTTTTGCCTCGGCCTTCGTCTGTCCGTACACAGCGCATTGCTTGCCGTTCAGACGATAACGACCTTCCCACAGACCATTCTTGCGCTGGCGAATGTTTGTTGTTTTTGCCATATTTCCTCCTGCCTCAATCCGACTCAGAAGGAGTACAGGAGTACGCATCGTGTTGCAGTTGTCAAGGTACACACTGCTATTTTACGCCTCCTGCGCGGGAAATGCGAGATGAATTGGATGCTGTATCGATGTTTTTCGTGCTTCATGTATTGATTAGGTGGGGCATAGCTTCGACGAAGCGTTCTGATTCAGCCATTCTTGAAGCATGGCGCGGTTGATGAGCAGTCGCCGACCAATCCGGAAAGACGGGAAATCCTTCTGGTCAGCCAACTGATAGGCGGTGTTGCGACTGATGTTGAGTTCTTCCGCAAGCTCCTTGACCGTCAAGGTCATCTTGCGATTGCTCTGATTGGGTTCGAGGGCGTGCTGACAGGTTTCGCCGAACAGCGTGAGGTTCATTTTCATCATATATAATAGCTCCTTGGTGCATGTATGTGAAAATAATTCGGACTTTGGAAGAGTGGAACATGAAACTGGAACCGGGGGCGGCAAAAGCTGAATACGCGATATGCCTCTCCAGCCCAATGTACTTCTTTTTATGATGACATTTGTTCCATTGTTCCATGTGACTGGAATGCGGGATGGGACGAGAGTTTGCCGACGCTATACTTGGTTTGTTCTGGGTCGCAGTCACGCACCTCTGCCGTCTCCGGGTTAATGCGGATTGGCAAGAAACGCCGATTTCCGCTGCGGTCATGGGGCAGAAAATCCAGCTTGTTGGAAGTGCCTGCAAAGACACACTGTCGTGGTCTATCTGCCGGAAACTTGTCATAAGGCACTTTGTAAGTATCTTTCTGGCGGCTGAGAAAAGATTTGATTTCTTCCACGTTCTTGGCATTGCCCGTGGCCATCATCTCACTCATCTCGATAATCCAATGCCCCATTATCCGACGATAGACGTTTTCATCGTCGAGCTTTCGCAAATCATCTGAAAACCACTCGTCATTCCCTGCAAGAAAACGGAAGAAGCTGGACTTGCCAGCGCCTTGTCCACCGGTGAGGCAAAGCATCATATCGAACTTGCACCCCGGCTGAAAGATGCGCGTCACAGCGCCCAACATGAATAAACGCAGCAGCTCTTCATTCAGGTCGCAGATTTCCGCACCGAGAAAGTGATGCAGCGCAAATCGAACGCGGGGCGTTCTGTCCCAATCAAGATGATTCAGATATTCCCGCACAGGATGATAGCTGTTGCTGTTGGCTACTATCCGCAAGGCAGTGAGGATTTTCTTCTCGGACGTGATGCTGTAATGATTCTCAAAAAGCAACTCGATGAAGGCGAAATCGTCGTCAGTGAAGCAGCTGCCCGCCCGATGCCACGGCATATCACCGACAATGACCATGCAGCCGGTGAACAGGTCTTTGCGGATAACACCCATCAGCACGGGATCGTTTTCCAGAATCAAGACGCAATTCTCGACGGAACAAGCGATACTGCCATCCTTGCTGTGCACAAGACGTGCGAGGAGCGCGGCGCGTTGCTGAGAAAGCAATGCCTAATTTTCCGCGCTTTTTCCAGCGCGTGCGCCTGTGACTGCTGTAAAGTTACGTTGCAAGGTTACGAACCTCCTTTATTTTTGGATGAAGAAATATCTCTCCACCATAACTGGTAAAAAGTTTGACGTTTTTTACGCGATTTGCAAAGATTCCAGAAAAATTTTTGATGAAGCGGATTGAAATCATTTCATCCTGAATCGTTGGGCGCTTGGTGGAAACATAGCAGCAAGTATGAGCATGTCATTCTTGATAGCAACCTCCTTTCCGTTCTTGCGAAGGGAAATTTATATCCTTCTTCACTCTTGAACTGTAAAGAAAAGATCGTTTTGCGACACGATTTGAAGCGGATTGCAAAATTTTTTTCTGGAACTGCTGAAAACAAGAAATCTGGGGAGTGCTACAGCGCTAATTCATCACATTCCTAAGCTGAATATGACAGCATCAACAGGGATTCTAAATTTGGGCATACGAAAACCCTGCTTGCTAATTTTCTTCTCCATGCTGGAAGAAGTAGTAGCAAGCAGGGTCATTTTGCTAAAAATGACAGTTTGCTTGTTGGGAACACATTTCCCAAACCCTATGAATGCAGCGCAGGCGCTGCGGTTATATCGTCATGAGAAGGGCAGCTGGTGTGAGAAAATCATACGGTCATCACATTGCCTGCCCACATTTCGCACTGACTCATGACGGTCTGAACAGCATCGTCCATCCCTTCCGGCGGGTATTTGTATTTTTTCAAAAGGCGCTTTACCAGCCGGCGCATTCCAGCTCGTGCGCTCTCTTTCTTTTGCCAGTCAATCGTCCGGTTCTTTCGGAGCATATCTGTCAGTTCCTTCGTAATCGCTATCAGTTCATCGTGTTGATAGAAGTCTTTGATTGCTTGAGGCTTCGTGAGTGCGTCATAAAAGGCAAGCTCGTCTGCTGTCAATCCGAGTTTTTCTCCTTCGGCAGCAGCGGCAGCAATGTCCTTCGCCAGCTTGAGCAACTCTTGAATAACTTCCTCATTTGTCAACATTCCGTTCAGGTAACGCTTCATTGCGCTCTGAATGATTTCGGAGAATCGCTCCGACTTGACAATGTTTGTTCGGCGGTAAACGGAGACTTGCTCTGCAATCAGCTTTTTCAGAAGCTCGACAGCAAGGTTTTTCTCCTTCATATTTGCTACTTCTTCAAGGAATTTGGGATCGAACAGTGAAAACGAGGTCTGAACATCAGAGAAAAGATTGATAACGCCTTCGCTCTTGATGCTATGCTTCAAAAGCTCGTTGATATGCTCATTTACTTCTGGCAGCGTAAACTTCTTTCCACTGCCGCCTGAAACCAAGCGTACGGTCATTGTTCTGACGGACTCGAAGAAAGCCGCTTCCATGCGGGTTGGATCATCTACTAAACTGCTGCATAGGGAAAGTGCCTGTTTGAGCAGCAGTGCTTCCTTGATAAATACATTCTGCGTCTTCTCATTGTCGGGCAGCTCGTATTCTGCAACACTCTTGCCGAGTATGAAGTTCACACCACCGCTGATGAGCTTTGCGCGGTCGAGGTCATTTCCAGTCATGAATTTCTCATAACTAAATCCGTGGAACAAATCTCTGCAAATAGAGAGCTTTTCAAGGAACTTCGGATATGCAGCCTTGCTTACATCTGTATCACCATAGTTCTTCTTGTCTCTGGCAGTATAGTCGTTCATTGCCT
>ULJH01026821.1_pt1 | contig 17906 bp, 28 predicted proteins | sample 1950781 | NCBI WGS metagenome assembly ULJH01 (sample SAMEA4835462, study PRJEB28245) | human gut metagenome | biome: gut microbiome; material: fecal sample | place: Denmark | collected 2008 | reverse complement strand
AGGTGCTACCGTAGCTGTTGCAGTATCCATCGAGGAAGCTGCTAAGGCCGGCAAGTTCTAATGCATAAAACCTTATAAAATAAGACTTTTAGGGACTTTTGAAAAATTTTTCAAAAGTCCCTTTTCTTATGTCTCATTATGGCTTGAATCTTTCATATTAAGAGAAAAAGAGATCCGCGTCAACATGGCGTCAACATTTTAAATAAATGTTGACGCGGACTACACAAAGATGTTGACGGCGTCTACATTTTTCAAAAATCAAAGATTAAGGGAGATCAAGAACATGGGAGACGTAAGAATCAGGGTAAGGCAACGGAAAAATGGCCAAAATGTGTACGAATATTCATTTGAAGGCCTTCCTATTGATGGGAAACGAAACATCATTTCAAAATCTGGATTTAAAACGAAAAAAGAAGCAAAAGCGGCAGGACAAGAGGAAAAGGAAAAATACGAAAAACTAGGGCAAATAACAAAAATAAAAGAAATGTCTTATTCTGATTTTCTTGACGAATGGTTAAAAAAGGATTGTGTTCATTGCAAAAGGACAACCATACAAGGTTACATCAAAAGAATCAATCTCTATATAAAGCCGCAAATAGGTTACAAAAAATTAACAGCAATTAACAGAGATGATATTCAAGAACTTATGACCAATATGTATAATGATGGCTTTTCAATAAACACAATAGTATGCGTCAGAGGGATTTTATCCAAAAGTTTCGATTATGCCATAATAGAACGGATCATTCCCTTTTCGCCCGTCATGAGGATCACAATACCAACAAATGACAATCCGAAAAATCAAACAAGAGAAAATCCTCATGCATACATTCCAGAAGATATTATGATAAAAATATTTAAGCGTTTTCCGGAAGGAACCACGGCTTATATTCCTCTTATGATCGCTTATCATACGGGGCTCAGACTTGGAGAAGTATATGCGCTGACATGGAATGATATTGACTTAAAAAACAAAACGTTGTCGGTAAACAGACAGGTGCAATGGCAGGCCGGCACAAAAACAAAAGAAGAAATAAACAAAACAAAATCACAAAAATCGGATGGATTCTGGTATTTCTCCACGCCAAAGTATGACTCCTACAGAACCATTGATATAGATGACGAATTGACGGAAATCTTGCTTAACGAAAGAAATAAGCAACGGTCTTTTAAGAAAATATACGGCGACAACTATTATAAGTATTATTGCGAACAGGCGCTTACATACAATGGACATAAGCCGAAAAACTACATTCTTGCAGTAAATAAGATAGGAGAAAAAGATTTCAAAAGCGAAGTAAATTTTGTCTGCAGGCAGGAAAACGGATATTATGTCACCGCAAGAACAACGCAGAACATTACGAGAGTCGTCAAAAATGGTATTAAATTTGAAGATTTCGATTTTCATAGTTTGCGGCATACTCATGGAATGTTACTGTACGAAAACGGCGCAGACTGGATATATATTCAACGTAGATTAGGACATAAGGATCTTGATACTACTATAAATATCTATACCAGCCATTATACGCCCAAAATCCACTACAACGGCGCTGTAAAATTAAATGACATTTACAGCATAAAGGCGAAATGTATATAATTTTGTGGTCGTGCAACTTTCATTATATTTTTCTTTCATAATAATTATGTAACCAATAAGAAACCCGGAGAAAAAATAAGGAGGATTCAAAATGAAAGAAGTAAAGATTGTTCGTGTCGCAAAGGGACAGGAAGCAGAGGGAGCCAAGCAGATTGCTGACTTCTATAACGAGATGGAGAAGCAGAATGCTCGTACCTCTCGTGCAATCATCACCAGTGTAGGCGATGATATCGTATATACTGTTTTTGCGGATGCAAACGAAGACGAGGATGACGACTTTACCGACGACCTCGACGACATTGTCGAAGAGAACGGCGAAGAGGAAGAAGATGATGATGATGAGGATTTCCTTAGCTAATTGTCGCAGGAAGAGGGGCTGAAAAGCCTCTTTTTCTATGCAGAAAAATAGTTTCACAGAAAAATCCGTCATAATAATAGTATAACAAATAACAAGGAGGTATCTGTATTGAAACAGTATGTTTTAGACACAAATATTCTAATCGAAAGTCCTGATGCAATCTTTGGATTCGACGACAATCTGGTGTGTATTACCATGAAAACACTAGAGGAATTAGATGGTCTAAAAAAGTCTTCCGGAGACACCGGATTCAATGCCAGAAAAGCAATCCGCAACATTAATTCTTTAAAAGATTGCAGTGGAAATTATGAAGCGGGTCTTATGATGAAAAAAGGCGGCATTTTCCGTATTCTTAAAAAACCGGTCAATATTGATTCATCTACCGCAATGCGCACTATTCAGGGATTTGATGTAAACAAACCAGATAACGAAATTCTGTTTACCATTATAGTAAGTTTATCGTCAGAATACGAAAACATTCTGATCACCAACGATGTTTCCATGCAGGTCAAAGCAGAACTTTTGGGGATTAAAACCCAAAGCTACCACAACCTCAGGGTAAATGAAACAGGTTATCGCGGAACTAAATACTTCGATATAACTAACTGGCAGACAATTGAGGAACTGTATAAAAACGGCAATTATATTGGTGTGGAAACTATTCCGGAATTGAAAGACGAAGGTTTTGTGGAAAATGAGTATGTGTGTCTTAAGTGCGGAAACATGAAAGCTTACACTGTATATAGAGATAAAAAGCTATTCGTCATCAAATTTTTCTTAAAACCCAGAAACGGCAGCAGCTTCGGAAAAGCCGAAGAACCCGTAACTGCTTCTTTTAAACCTAACCATCAAAGGAGAGTTTACTATGAAAAGACTTCTGACCGTAAAGGGAACCACTTTTTCACTGCTCGGTTTTGACAAAATGGACAGTTTTACCATCTACCGGGTTTGCGGGAACATTATTATTTATCCGAAAGCTCTGGAGCCGCAGCCTCTAAGATTTGTCTTCGATGACAATTCTGATGACATAACCACAATAGGGGCAATTAATTACATCAAGGAGACCTATGGTATTACGGAAGATGAGTTTGTACTGGAATTCGTTGAAAATCCAGCGACTCACAGTTTTCTGTGTACAAAGAAAGCTCCCACCACTTTTTAAAATTGAGTAAAAGAAGATCCGCTATCATACGATAGCGGATCTTTTTATTAAGCTGCTTCATCGGAGGATTCTCCTCTCACCCATTCAAAGGGTTTGTCGAATCTCTTAAAGTTGATCTTTACTGTTTCTGCCACGGTTTCCTGAAGTTTCAAAGAACGATACATGTCCTTTTTCTCTTCATCAAATCTTCTGACAATATCATTCAGATACCAGAATATTTCGTAACAGGAGAAACATACTGCGCCACACACTCCTTAAATAAATCATTCCAAATAGTAATATCCGGAATTTCAAGCATAAGGTCTTTGCTTGCAGGAGCCATGGGTTTTACTTCATATACGGAGATTTTAAGAACTGTCTCTTTCTGCTCTTCCTCATTTGCACTGTCGTCATCACCATCGGTATTATTATTGGAAACAGAGACTTCTTCTTCCATTACTTTACCTCTGATATTGACAACTCTGCCTTAGATGATAGAAGAGCCATGTACCGTATCAAGAGAGTATCCTGGTGGGAACGTGAACTTCCTAGCGAGCAGGAGATGTCTGAAGGAATCGAAAATCTTAAGAAATACGAAAATAAAGTGGACTATATTATTTCCCATAGTCCGTGCACCAGTGATATGTTCTTAATGGGCGGCAAAGGCCTTTACCCGGCGGATATTATTTCTAACTATCTGGAAGAAGTACGAGCCACAACGGAATATAAGAAATGGTACTTCGGACATATGCATATCAATAAACAGGTGTCTATGCAGGATATTTGCTTATATGAGCAAATTTTATTTGTTCCCACTTAGTTATTTGTAAATGGAGAAGAGTAAATGATTAAATATGCAGGAATTGGTAGCCGAAAAACTCCAAAAGAAATCCTTGGACTCTTTGACTACCTTGGTCGATATTTTGCCAAACGAGGATTTCTATTAAGATCTGGAGCCGCTGATGGCGCCGATACAGCTTTCGAAGATGGCTGTGATATATATAATGGACCTAAAGAGATTTATCTTCCATGGAAAGGATTTAATGGAAATGGTTCTGAATTGATTTTGCCAGATCCTATTCCGGAAACAGTAGAAAAAATTAGCATCCACTATCATCCGAATTGGTTTGCACTGAAGCCAGCAGCAAAGAAACTAATCGCAAGAGATGCTTATCAGATATTGGGACAAAATCTTAATGATCCAGTTGATTTCATTATTTGCTATACGGCAGGTGGGAGAGTAGACGGCGGAACCGGGCAGGCGATCCGCATAGCTATGGATCATAATATACCAGTGGTGAACGCGGGTGCTTATCCGGATCTGGAAAAATTTAAAGAAAAAGTGAATGAAATTGTGAAAGGGACATTATATTATCCCTCATAGCAAAAACATTGATAAAAGGGATATTATATTATCCCTTTTATTATGTATAAAGGAGACATAATGTTGTCCCTTTTCTTTTCCTTATTTTTGTTATTTTAAGAGGCAGTATTGTGTCACTTTCGTTAATTTGTGTAAGCGGGACAACATATTGTACCTTTCAAAAATTTCTGTGCAGAAATTTGCAAATATGCTAACTTATGTTATAATGATGATATCAGATGAAAACAGATCTGATTCCCCTTTTATCTTTGATGCGTTTCCCGGAGTCCCCGCTCCGGGAAATTTTGTTATTTAAAAAATATCTTTCATAATAGTTATAGATAACAGAATAGGAGAAAGTTATGTTTGAAGGAACAAAAGCTGCAGAAGCACCCGGATCCCGTCTTGATATGGATTTTGAGTTCGAATGGTTTCTGCAGACGATAGAAATAGACTGTGCAGAACACTGGAATGATGTCCGAAACGTGTTGTTTCAGTTATTTTGCGGTGCGATGAGAGTAATAACAGATTACCGTTGGATACCGGAATGTAAGGAGATATCTTTGTCCGGAATCGAAATTCGCTGTGACCTCGCTCCGGATGAAAACGGGAGACGTGGCAATAACGCTCTCGGAAAATGGACTTTTTATCTTACAGCAGGACCTGGAAAAACCACAAAAGGAACTATAGAGAATATCGAAAAAGATATGGAAAGATTCCTAAGAGCTCGTTTTACCATAAAGGAACCAACTGACCTGAACGCAGTACGAGAGGAGTATGAGCGGAAGAAACTGTTAGAGAAGATACTGCTTTAGGATTTTATACCCGTTCTTTCTGTCATATTAATGGCAGAAAGGATGGTGTTTTTATGTATATAGAAAAACTTAGCGCACTTATGGAAAAAGTTCCCGGGAGTGCAGATGAAATCGTTGAATACGCACAGACATTAACCAAATATGTCAATACAGTCGCTAATCAGGAGCTTGCTATTGAAAGAAATCGCGCATTCCTTATTTCCGAAAGAATAGATCAGTCGGAATATATAGCAAGAATCGAAAAGGCAAACGACGAAAGAAATAAAGTTCATGACAAGGCCTGCGCTGCCTGCAAAAATATCAATGATATTGCAAGACGAAATGGACAGCAAAAAATATTTGATTTTGAACCCCAGATGACACAGGAACATGGATTACTAAAATTCAGCCAGGACAATCACTACCGTGTTGCAAAATTTTGTGCAGACCTGACAAACGAATTGTTCGAAAAAGGAACACTCGAGAAATCAGAGCATCTCCTGGACCAGGTTGTAGAAAAAGCAAAGGAAAAATCTTATCCAGAGCTGAATAAAAACGAAATGACAGAAAAATTCAATGAATACGCTTCCGCAGATATATCGGAAGATTTACAGATTTTCATGAACGAACGCAAAACCGGCATAGTCACTTTTCGCGATGGTTGTCAGATCAGCCTCGAAAATCCTACAAAATATGGAGAATACGACATTGAAACGGTCGGTAATATTTCTCTTGGCGGTGCATCGTGTTATTTTGATAAAAGCGAAAACGGGTATATAGGAAAGGAAATTTTCAAAAATGTAGTCATGGAAATATCGAGCGATCACGGTGGGACAGTACAAATAGAAGAAAAAGTACCGGAAAGATCTTCTCTTCTGCAGGATGTGCTAAATGGCGATTATGAACATCCTAATAGCTGTTCAGCAAAAGATATTGAGCGCTGAATATTTCCTCTTTCCATTTCTGACATATTAATGATACAATACTAGAGAAATGGAGGAGACGAATGTATCAGCTTAAAGTTATAAAGGAAGAAAAAACATCTAATCCTGATGGCGGAAAGCATATTGTCCGCATATTACAGGGCTATGGATATGATATCCGGCTCGTTTTTGATACCGGAGAAGAATTTACCGAAAAACATGTTTCTATACTTCCAACAAAATGCAAAAATGAATTTCATTTTATATTTAAACCGGTTTACGACCCGCTCTTTAACGATAAACATATCGAAAGTTATTCTGCAGTTAATCTGTCTGAAGCAGATATGGATCAGATAATAGAAGAGTATACAAACGTAAAAGAGCTATTTCATGAGCTAGATGACCGGAAGGAGGAACTTTTCTATGAATAGTTTTTTTACCAATTCCGAATGTGAAGATATCGCTATACTCGTAAGCACCATGCTTCCGAATGCTCTATCTGGCGAAGATGAGGATAATAGGGAGTTAGCGACGGATTTGCTTAATGCAGCAATCAAGTATGCAAAATACCGTATGGACTGGGCAATACATGATAGTATGTGGAAGATAGAAAACGACAAATATCGTACATCGTCACATGATCGGTTTATGGATTGTCTGAATATTTTTCTTAGGTATAATAAAATGCCTTTGGAAAAAGAATTTGGCAGAAAAGATCTTGGCGATATTGCATGTTATTTGGCGTATGCGGCGGCAATTTCAGAAAGGTAACATTGACTCCGGAATATTTCCGGAGTTTTCTGTTTTTATATCATGATTTTCTTTCATAATATTTTTTTAACTGAAGAAAAATAGAGTAAAGCATCAAAAGCAAAAAGGATTTTACATGAATTTATCCTGGGATTAGCTATTTGTGTTCTCGGTCAGTCTTTTGCGATTATCCCCACAGGATATACTGGCGTTCGGATCACTTTTGGACAGATTGATAATCGGACCGTACAGAACGGATTTAACAAGCCGCGAGCAAGAAATCCCCGCCTTCTATAAGTGGTAGGATAAATTGCGATCAACGCGGCTCGTCCTTGGTTTTGATTACGAGCCAAAAACCTAATATAACAAATATAATCTTTCATAATAAGTATGAAAGATATTTTACAGAAAGGTGACAGTTTTCGATGAACCGTGCTTACAGATACCGGATCTACCCTACGACTGAACAACGCGTCCTGTTTGCAAAAACCTTTGGATGCTGCCGGAAGGTTTATAATCTCATGCTGTCCGATAAGATTGAGGGCTATGAAACTACCGGTAAATTCCCTGCTATCACTCCTGCCAAATACAAGAAGGATCATCCATATCTTAAAGAAGTGGACAGCCTTGCGCTTGCTAACAAGCAGTTGGATTTGCAGGCTGCCTTCCGTAACTGTTTCAGTAAGTCGCACAAGAAGAATACTGGTTTTCCTAAGTTCAAGTCCGCAAAGCGAAGCCGCAGGTCTTATACCACCAACAACCAGAAGGGTACTGTTGCTATCGTGGACGGCGGCTTTATCAGGCTGCCTAAGGCCGGTAAAGTAAAAGCTGTCATCCATCGTATGCCCGGAGACGACTGGAACATCAAATCTGCCACGGTATCCCAGGAATCCGACGGGAAGTATTATGTCTCCGTCCTGTTCGAATTCGAAACTCCTGTAAATACCTATACTACCGATAAAACCAACGCCATCGGACTGGATTATGCCTCTGATGGGCTGTACGTGGACAGCAACGGCAACGTTGGCACGAATCATAAATACTACCGCGAGAGCAGCAGGAAGCTTGCCAGGGCGCAGCGCAGGCTGTCACGCATGCAGGGTTCCCGTAAGAATGAAGTGAAATCCAGTAATTACATAAAGCAGCTCCGTAAGATCAACAGGATCCACAAGCACATTGCCAATCAGCGTCTGGATAACCTGCATAAGATCTCTACCGGGATAGCCAACCGGTATGATGTCGTATGCGTGGAATCCTTAAATATGCGTGCCATGGCAAACAAAGGTTTCGGGAACGGTAAAGCTACCCTGGATAACGGATATGGCATGTTTCTGTCCATGCTCGAATACAAGCTTGCCGACAGAAACAAGTATCTCATCAAGGTCGATAAATGGTTTCCGTCATCCCAGATCTGTCACTGCTGCGGTTCCCTGCATCCGGAAATGAAGGATCTCAGGGTCCGCACCATGAAATGTGACTGTGGTCTGACGATGGGCAGGGACAGGAATGCCGCCATCAACATCCTGCAGGAAGGCCTGCGGACACTGACAGCAGCATAAATCAAATATTTATAGTAGGGACGGAATAGCCCGAACTCATACGCCTGTGGACATTGCGTAAGACGTTGATTGCGTGTATCGTGATCAATGCAGCGGTGGTTGAATTAGGAAGTTCCGACTTCTATAAGTCGGGGTAGTTCACCTGGAAGATTCCTTTTGTCCAGAAGATTAGCTAGGCAAATAATAAACAGTAGGATATTGCTTACACCGGGCAGGTATGGAGCGAAACATCCGAAAGAACGATTTTGTATTATGAGGGCGTAACTGTTACCTATACGATCAATTCCGAAAAAAGCGCATGGATCTATGCAAACATATCAGATTATAAAAAGAATCTGATTTCTGATAGCCTGGTTGCTTCTGCAATCAAGAGCAGTAGTAAGGAATTAAATTCCACCGATGCGACAAACAGAGGAATTATTGAACCTCTCGCGCAGGAGAAGATTCAGGAAGCGTTGAATCAGAAATACGGTGACGAAGTGGTATTTATCAACAAAGTAGTTATCGCCAATACTGATTTCGAGGAGTCTTACAATCAGGCAATCGCCGACAAACAGACCGCGCAGCTTGCTTACGAAAAGCAGCAGATCGAAAATAAGCGGCAGATTGAGGCGGCCGAGGCCGAAGCGAAGGTGAAGACGACCCAGGCAAAAGCGGAAGCCGATGCGGCGGTTATTAAGGCACAGGGTGAAGCAGACGCAAATAAGCTGCTAAATGACTCCATCACGGAAAAGATTTTGAAACAGCAGTATTATGACAAGTGGGACGGAAAGTTACCCAGCGTTATGAATTCTGATTCCAGCAATTTGATTTTGGATATTGGTAATGTAACCGATGGGACAACGACGGCAGAAAAATAGTTTTTTAAAGAGTCACAGAAATGTGGCTCTTTTTTATATTTTTATAAATCTATTTTCTGACATAATAATGTCAGGACAAATTAATCCAGAAATACTTTTAGGAGGAAAAATTATGAAAACAGAAAACACGCAAGAAAATACGCCACAGGTCAAAGAAGATTTGAAATTATTAAATGCTCCTTTACACATAAAACGAAGCCTTGCAGAATTAGGAAATGATAAAGATTTGGATATCCTGATACATAGTGAAGAACCCTACGTTAAAATAGCCATTGCTAAACATAGACGGGATAAAGATTTGGATATTTTGGTACATGATGAAGATCCGATGATTAGAATAACTGTCGCTGAATATGGACGGGATAAAGATTTGGATATTTTGGTACATGATGAAGATCCATTTGTCGATATAGCTGTTGCCAGACATGGTCGTGATAAAGACTTGGATATACTTGTCAATTCCGATGATGAGGATGTGCAAAGGGCTGTTTTATGTCATAGTCGGGACAATGACCTTGATCTTCTTGTTCATAGCCGATACGAAGAGATAAGAAAAGAAGCTGTAAGTTATTGCCGAGAAAAAGATCTTGATGTCTTGGTTAAGGATAATAGCAAAGATGTTAGCTTGCGTGCCAAATTTAAAAAATTTGACTTAAAAACAAAAAGAGAAATGTCTGGAAATTATCACATTGATATTTTAGCATATAACGATGACCAAAACATCAGACAAAAAGCTCACGAATTAATTGATCGACTTCGCGAAGAAGTCAGTAAAAATTCAATCAATGAATTCGAAATACGCGAAATCAACGCAGCGATAAAAGATTTTGAAAAGGAATGCTCCGAAAACGAAAATAATATAGAAATTGATGAACCTTCTGATTTTATGAAGCATATTAATGCCGTTGTCGAGGAAACCAAACGAGAGCAGCAAGCGACAACAGAACGCATTAAGCCTGCTATTATTCAAGATAACGAACATTGATATTCCAAAGAACCGCAGAAATGCGGTTCTTTTTGTATCGAAAAGAAGACAAATTAAATCAAGATATTGTTCCATTTTCGTCCTTCTCCACGACATCTTGTTTTTAACGAAACCCTTTATTTATGCGGCTTCGCGGCATATTAGGCTCACATTGTGAGCCTATATTTTAAATCAATATTTTGTATTCTTCTACAGTATATCCACTACATATAGTCTACGTATTTTTATAGTTCTTTTCCTTCATATTAATAATATCAAAATAGATATCCGCCCAGGAAGGAGCGCTTGAATGAATACTTTTATAATGAACTGCATTTTGGAGAAGCAAAGAAAATGTAAGAAACAGGAGTTTCAGCAGAAGTCTGAGAGAGAACAAAAACGTCAATGGGAACAAAGAGTACAAGAATGTGAAGACAACTATTGGAGAAACAGATTGGGTAAACCATTGACATAATGCAATGTAGAAATAAAGGAAAATATCAAACAATAAAAATTAGGCTCACAATGTGAGTCTATATTTTTATCAATATTTTGTGCTCTTCTACAATGTGTCCACTACATATAGACTTCGTATTTCCATAGCTCTTTTCCTTCATATTAATAGCATCAAAATAGATAAATGGAGGAAAAGACATGAACGAAAATTTTATAGTTTTTGCTAACGATAACCTTGGAAAGCTGAATGCAGCAATCCGAGATGACGGTTCTGTATGGTTTCTCGCAAAGGATATTGCGGAAATTCTGGAAATGCAGGCAAAGAATGCCCTGCGTATGCTGGAGGATTCCGACAGAGTAGAAATTTACGCCGATCTCGGAAACGGCCGCCGCAAATATCAGTTCGTAAATGAACCTGGTCTCTACGAGATGATCTTCTCATCCCGTAAAACAGAGGCAAAAGCATTTAAAAACTGGGTGACCCATGATGTGTTACCGTCTATTCGCAAAAACGGTGGTTATATCATTGGACAGGAAGAGCTGAAAGGAGAAGACAAGGAAAAGCTGGAAGAGCAGATTCGTCAGTTGGCGAAGCAGGTGAACGCTTACAAAGAAGACGGGAACCTGTGGATGAAGATGTATTTCGACATCCAGACAGATTACGTCAATGCCGTTGAAAAAATTTACGGCAAAAAGAAGGCTGATATTGATGCTCCGGAAAATTCTTCAGAGAAAGAATATGTTGTTACTCCTGAAGGCTGGATACTTCCGAAGGGCTTGATGGACAGAGATGATACCTGATGGTAAAAGAGCGGATTTATTTCCGCTCTTTTATAAAATAGAACTAAAAGGAGAAAATGATGAAAAAGAAATTAATTTTGTTATTATCGGTAATGATTTTATTACTGACTTCCTGCGGAACCTTATTACCCGCAGACGAAGACCCTGCGACGGCAATTCCCATAACTGAAACAATTCAAACAGAAGCAGGAATTGATTCAGAAGCCTCATCAAACGAATTCGATCCGTCTCAAATTCCCGTTTACGCAGGGAACGTATACACCACGATCAACGACAATATCCCCTTCTTTGCTGCAGATGATACTTTGCCTGCCGGATATGAATTTTACAGTCCCCTGGATGAACTCGGAAGAAGCGGTCCCGCCATGGCGCTTGTAGGTAAGGAAACAATGCCTACGGAAGAAAGAGGAGAGATCGGAATGATTAAGCCTACCGGATGGCATACCGTTAAATATCCCGGCATTGTAGATGGTAATTATCTTTATAACCGTTGTCATTTGATCGGATATCAGCTTTCAGGAGAAAATGCCAACGAAAAGAACCTGATCACGGGTACGAGATATTTCAATGTTACCAGCATGCTTCCGTTCGAAAACGAGGTCGCAGATTATGTTAAAAATACCGGAAATCATGTTATGTATCGTGTGACCCCTGTATTTGCGGGCGATAATCTCGTAGCTGACGGTGTCCTTGTGGAAGCATATTCTACGGAAGATAACGGAGAAGGTGTTTGTTTCTGTGTATTTGTCTACAACATTCAGCCTGGAATTGAGATTGATTACGCAACAGGTGAAAGTTGGATCAGTGGAGCAGCGCAAAAAGAAAGTGATGAAAACACAGACGATTCTGACATTGATTATGTGCTCAATACCAGCACGCATAAATTTCATCTGCTAGATTGTGACAGTGTTACGGATATGAAACCACAAAACAGGAAGGATTATAGCGGCAGCAGACAAAATCTTATCGATCAGGGATACGATCCCTGCAAAAGATGCAATCCATAGGAGGAAAGCATGGAATATGCGACTTATTAGACAACACCTGAAATTCATGGCGAAGGAACATTTTTCTTTACTGACTGCGAACATAAGATGTATTCGAACCGGGATAAAACGGCGTACCATGGCTGTTTGTGCCCGGGATGTTTTAGTCAGGGAAAAATGACAACACTTTATCTTCGTGGATCAGAAGAAGGAAATAGGTATTGGAAAAAGAAACTGGAGGAAAAATCATGATCATTTGCAGATATAATGGCGAGATCCATTGCATTTCAGAAACGGAAGATTTTCGGGAACTTGTAGCTCAAATAATTAAGCAGCGAATACAGCATTATCGAAAAATATGAGCGTTTTTCATAAAAAATGAAATGATTGTGCAGAGCTGTAAGATATTAAGAGGCGGAGAAAACTTCGTCTCTTTCTTTTCGTCCATACCAATATAAGAATTCTGCAAACTTTTCACATAGTTTTCTATCATAATAGTAATATCAAAGAAAGATGGAGAAAAACTTTTCCCGGGGTTAAGATAAAAATCCCGGTTGATCTTATAGATTTTACTTTTGTTACTCCGGTTATCCGGAGATTATATAAAACCAACCTTTTTCTAAAAATACAGTCCGACCGGATGGACACTGATTCGCTGCTTCATCCGGTTACGGAAGCAGCGTCCTCCCAAAAATCTATGACGCTCCCGCCGAGCGAAACATTTCTTACTGTTTCCGGCGGGGGAACAGTTATGGCCACAAGGAGGGCAAATCATATGAAAAATTTAAACGAAACGAACCTGTTAAAGGCAACCATGACTCAGCCGAGATTAGCTTTCGAACTCGTTAAGGCCCTTGGTAAGGCATCGGAGGATCTGATGACTTATGAGAGAATTAATTCTCGTCCCGATAGAGAACTTGCCCGTAAGAGTAAGTTAGGGGAAGCTGTTAAGTATTCGAGTAAAGTGGTCGGAGTTGTGTCCCGGATGGAACGTGAAACAGGTTTGAAAATCATCAAGAATTTTCTGCATAACGACAGTGAAAAACTTGAGTTCATGCAGGATGTGGATGATTTCTTTAATGAACTCTATGCAGAATCTCAGGAGAAATCCAAAAACGCATAAAAATAACGCCTTCCGGTTTCCGGCAAGGCGTTTTTCTTATAATTCCGAAATGATTTTGCTGATTTTATCTTGAAGTCTTCCGGATTCGGCTGCCAGCGCAAGCCCTTTTAAAAACGTTGTATTTTGTTTCGCTTCCTCGATGGATTCAGCAGCACCTCTCATGGAGGTCCTTGCCAGATTCGCATATCCTTCGGAAGATGTTTCTCTGTATTTTTCAATCAGATCCTTGAGTTTCGGATGATCTTCGTATTTCTCGATTTCCTTATCAAATTCTTCTTTTTCCATTATAGCCAGTTCTTCATATCTTGACTGGTTAGGGAATTTTTTAATTTCTGCCATTTCTTATCCTTTTTTATTTTTGCTGTATTCTGTTTTCTATAGTTACTATAGCATAAAATAATGATGTGAGCAAATTCCTGCACAGAAATTCTGACATATTAATTTTATAAACAGAAAGGGGGAGAGCACTTGCAATATATAGAAAAATACGCGGATTTATTTGATATCGATGATCCTGACGTATGGTTTGTACAGTGTATATCCGCTGATTTTGCTTGCGGAAAAGGTATCGCTGTTGAATTCAATAAAAGATTTAATACGAAGCAGGAACTGCAGAAAAACTACAGGTCAAATGTATGGAACGGTAAAGGATACTGCATTGTAATCTCACGTGTTCTAAATCTGGTGACGAAGTCGAAATATTATATGAAGCCTTCGGAAAAGACCATGCTGACGGCATTAAAAGAGCTTCGCAATATTGTCATTACATACGGTATAAAATCTATCGCAATGCCTAAAATTGGCTGTGGTCTGGATCGGATGGACTGGGAAGTCGTAAGGAGTTTTATACAGGAATTATTCGGAGATATTGATGATCTGAATATTACCGTATGTTATAAATGGGAAGAAAAACGAAATTTATGGTAGGAACCAGGATTTTAGATTGATTAACTCAAACAAATTCGTTTGTTACGTTACCTATGGACGGGGTATCCTTCTCTTAAAGATGAAAAACCGTGGCATTTGTCACGGTTTTTCTGTGCAGAAAAATCTTTCTTCCATGTTTTTATGTCATAATAATGGTATCAAACAAAAGATAGAAAGGAGAATACTTTATGGGTTGGATCAACTCGCATGTCGTGACAACAAAACCCATCACAGACATTAACGGACATCTCATTCCGAAAGGAACCGAGTTAATAACTATATATGGAACAAAAAGAGGAGATAGTGCCAAAACAACAGGCTTTAGATCATGCGAAAACGGAAAAGTTTATAAAATTCCATGGGCAGAAACGGAGCATATGAAAATTCTTCCTGAGAAACTGATTATCAGTTCGGCATTTTTATAACATTTCTGCCATAATAATATTGAAGATGGGAAACCTCTTTCATAAAACACATTTTCTTCTCTGGTACCCCCACAGCAATGTGGTGGTTTTGCTGTATTTTCTGCACACAAATTTTTCCGAATCTTTCATAATAATAATTGAAAGGAGTTTTTTATGGCTAATTTAAAAGCATATTTTAAAAATCTGCGGCCTTACTGCATAGTGGTTTTTGCGATTTATCTCGTTATGTCACTGTTTTCCAGAAAACTTATCGTAGATGGAAGTTCCATGGAACCAAATTATCATAACGGAGATGTTTTGAATATCAACTTAGTAGCTTACCTGACATCGGAACCGCAGCGATATGATGTTGTTGCCATTCATACACCGTCAATGGATCTTATCAAAAGAATTATAGCCCTTCCAGGAGAAACGGTTAGTATAGACGAAAATGGAAAAATTCGGATCAATGGAGAAATCATAGAAGATCCATTTGCAAAAGAAGCAATCAGACAGGATATGCGTGGATTAGCGGCGGATACCATTGTTCTAAAGGACAATGAATACTTCGTAATAGGAGATAATCGGAACGCAAGCACCGACAGCAGAACTATCGGACCGATACAAAAGAAACAAATCATTGGAAAAGTTAGAGTAAAAAGATAAAACAATGGATGTTAAATGCAAAAATAAGTATAAATGTCAAAGAATACAAAAATCGTATGTAAATTATGATTTGGCATAGGAGGATACATGAATATAAACAGCTATAACTGGAATGAGTTATATAAGCAAGCAAATGAATTTATTGAAAAAAATATCCCACCTGCAAAAGTTAATACCGGATGCATATGTTTTCTTTCCGGTCATCCTCGCGTAGAAATATTCTTTATCGCCAAAGGGAACAAAAAATATATTAAATTATTGGATGAAATGCCCTGTTTGCGAAAGCTGAGAGGTGCAAACACCAAATATGGGCGGATTGTTAAAGCTGAAATAATTTTCAATTCTGATGGTACATTAAACTGTTAGTTATGAAAAATGAAAGAGAGACAAAATATGAAAAATATCAAAGAAACGATAAACAATGATGCATATTTGCACAGTTGTAACTGCCCGGTATGCAAGAAAAATATTTCCAGAGATTATGATGAAAAGACATTCTTTTGCACGCAATGTGGTACCAAGTTACATCAACGAGCATTTGCAGAAGAGGAAATTAAACAGGCACTTTTTGACGAAGAAATGGATAGATACGAGGATTAACCATGTCACAACTTATTATGTTTCAGTCCGGCGGATTTACGAATTATGGTATCTGTTACCGAAAATATAGCCTGGACGAATTGAAAGAAATAGCAATGCAGGAAGAAACGAAAACAAGGACAAATCCAAAGGAAACCGAGGAAAATGTAAGTAAAAGAACTGTTAGATTACATACAGAAAAATCTAAATAGCAACGAACTATCATGAACGTATTAAGACTGGCAGGAATGGTAGAACACTGCGACGGAATCAATTAGGATTCAACAAAGAAAGGAAGGATTGCAAAAAGTCTTTTTTGAATGTTCAGATTATGAGAAAACGACGCAAGAAGCAACTTTCATAGAGGATGTCTATGAAACACTTTATGAGCTTGGAAAAGAATTTGATATGCCTACTCAAGATATAAGGGATAATATATCATCCGTTGATGAAGCCTGCGCTCTATTTGCAGATAGGATACGAAAGACAACAGTAAGAAACAAGGACCAATAAACTGAAATAGGAGCAAAAATGCAAAAGAAGATAAATATCGCAAAAATCCTGTATTTTTATATCATCACATTTCTCGGTATTCTGATCATTTTCTGTGCCGTTAATCTCAATCCGAACAATGATATGTGGTGGATGATCTCTACCGGCAGATATATTGTGGAAAATAGAGAAATCCCAAAAATCAATCCGTTTACAATCCATAACGGTTATGGAATCATTGTGCAGCAATGGTTGACGGCGATATTTAATTACGAAATATACATTCATTTTGGGAATATTGGATTTATCACGACAGCTATTTTAATGACTGTTCTCAGTTTGTTTTTATGTTACCGATATATCTCCATGTTCACAAATGATATTAATACGAAGATGCTGCTTATTTCTGTGGCAGCGTTTGTTTTTGCAGCTTTTGCAGCCACACGTCCGACGATATTTACAATTCCTGTGGTCTTGCTCGAATTAGCAAATCTGGAAAAATGGAATAGAGATAAAAATAAAATCAGATATTTGATTCCTCTGATTTTTTTGTCCATTTTGGAAATCAATATTCATGCAGCGTTGTGGCCTCTTTTGCTGATATTGACGCTTCCGTATATTGTCCCGGGATACGCTTTAAATTTCAAATACTTCGTTACAGAACTCATGAACAGGAAGTGTCTGATCGTTGTGGATATTTCTATGTTTCTGTGCGGCTTTCTGAATCCAAATGGCGTTAATTCAATGTTATATCTTGTTAAATCTTATAAGAAAACAGCATTGATGAATTCCATTCTTGAACTGCAGAAACCAACGATTTTAGGTATCTGGGGAATTCTCTTAATAGCGCAGATTGTCTTTCTCGTACTTTATTTGCGGGAATATGGCGCAAATTCTGATTTCTCTAAGGTATTTTTGGCAGCCGGCACAATCTTTATGTCCTGTACAGCGGTCCGCAATGTATGGATGGCGGCGATCGGGTGCTTACCTTTGCTTGCGGATATGATACCGGATATGATCCGTTTCCGAAAGGAACACATATACGAATTATGGAAAACGTTCATCACAAATGCGGTTTTACTCGGCTGCATTGCCGTTATTTTGCCGGAAATAGCCGGACAGATCGAAAATAAGAAAATACCCACAAAAAATGCCGCAGA
>ULJH01024149.1_pt1 | contig 17941 bp, 13 predicted proteins | sample 1950781 | NCBI WGS metagenome assembly ULJH01 (sample SAMEA4835462, study PRJEB28245) | human gut metagenome | biome: gut microbiome; material: fecal sample | place: Denmark | collected 2008 | reverse complement strand
CCGCCGTCCGATCAGATTGCGTCCGCCGTCCGACCAGATTGCGTTCGCCGTCCGACCATCAACATACGCTTGCAAAAGTAGTTAAAATAATGACAAACGCCCCCTTTCCTCACCGAATACCCCTCAAAACATAACTTTTATTAATGATTTTTCAGTCCTTCCCCGCCTCATCGTCTTGTTTTTTATGTCAAACTTTCTGTTTTTTTGTAGCAATATCCTTGTTTTTTCGGTTCTTTCTTATTGTTTTATGCAGAAAACGTTCCAAATATTTGGCGTTTTTCCCGAAAAACACTACCTTTGCATCTGCAAACTTATCCAAGACATGGTTAAGTCGGACTTGTAGCTCAGTTGGTTAGAGCAACAGACTCATAATCTGGAGGTCCCTGGTTCAAGCCCAGGCTGGTCCACGCTTCTATTACAGCGACTTACGCTTCGGCGTAGGCCGCTGTTTTTGGTTTCTGCGTAAACAATGCGTAAACAAACTGTTTGAGTTAGGTGTGTTTACGCTGTGATATTCTCTGAAACTCCCCATCATTCCATAAGATGTTATCTCGTGTCTTGTTTTAATGTGCGATTGAAGATTTATGCTTCATTCCAATAAATTTTTCATTGAACATGATACATTGTCATGCAAAAGCCTTACTTTTGCGATGTCTATACTCATACCGAAAGCCCCGATGGGCAGAGGTTGGGCAGACGTATACATAATAAGGGAGATTATGAAGAAACTTCTTATCATATTGGCACTTGCATTATCATCTTCTATGTCTATGTTTGCTGACTTTTCCAATAGAGGACGATACTCTGACTTTACAGACCACAAATCAAGCATATTGGATATACTACCAATTTTAATCTTTATTGGTATCGTTGGGATATTCCTTTATTATGGAGCTAAGGAATATTGGAGCAAACATAAAGATAGTATTGTAGGAAACCTAACGCTCATTGGAACTGGCATCCTGTTTGTCTTGTTTTTACGCTTTGGATTAAAATCATGTGAACCTACTGACAAAAAGAGCCATAATGTTGCAAAACAAGAAACCAATCAGATACCAACTTACCAAGACCACACAAGAGCTTGGGATGGTAATCAGCAAACAGGCACACCGATTAAGACGAAAGAAAATGATTTCTTAGTTGCTGTTGTCAACAATCCGTCATACAGCATTTATGACCTTATTATGATTGCAGGGCTAAACTCTTATAATACGCAGTTTCTCACAGAACAAGAATATGCAGGTTCTAAATTTGTACGAAAGAACTATACTCCTGCAAACTTTCATAGGATATATTCCAAACTATTTAAGGCATGGAAGCTATTTCAGAAATGCCAAGACTATGATTTGAACAATGAGGAGATAAAAAGTTATATGCTAGATTACAGCATATGGGATGTAGATCAACCCAATATTAACCAAGCCTCAAATCCGCAGTTAATTCGTGCTTTAAAAGTCGTTCCACTATTTCAATAAAAACTTGACTATGGCTGATGTATTAGATTATGCCTCACAACAAGGCGATGATATAGGCATTTACATTGCGTTTATTCTTGCGTTTCTCATTTACTTCATTCCTGTGGGGTTTGTTGGATATTGGGCTATTAAGTTTGTTGGCTATATGATAAAGAGCTACAAACAAAGCTCTATCAAAAAGTCAACTACGAAACAATCTTTATGTTTCAAATATAGAGTAGATAGCAGAAATAAGAAATTCACTGTTTGGATAATAGGTATATTACTTTGCATTTATGCAGCCTTTAAAGTCTGCACATACAATATTTATCTAAGCAAGATAAAAGATAGAAACACAGAGCCTATTGAATTGAGCCAATCTTTAAAAGAGAGAATACAAAAGGAAACACAAGGCATGGATAAGGCGGAAGTTATAGATTACAGCGTGAAACTTACAGCCAAACTCCTTACATTTTCTGCCACACAAGGCAAACTTGGAAATAACAAAGAATCAAAAGCAAATTGTGTGGGCTATGCAAGACTATGCGCATCCATCTGCAATTATGGCTTTAGACAGAATCATATACAAGCCAAAGCAAAGCCTGTGGTTGGTTACGTTTATCTATGGAATATCAACCTATGCAAACTGATAAGCCATAATACAAGCGGCAAACTATCATTATTCACCAAAGACCATGACTTTGTAGATATTAATGGAAAGTTCGTTGACCCTTGCATATATGACATATTGAATGTAGAAGCAAAGCAGAAAGAATAACGCATTGACAATACAATAATTCTACGGATTTTGTGTTGTTATAATGTGATAAAGACAACCGTATCACATGGGCGATTACCGTCAGCATGGCTATTTGGGTAAGGGCTTGTTACCAACATTGAAGAAATATGCCACAGACATTGATGTGTTCATTACCGAAGGTACAATGCTCAAACGTGATAGAAATTATTAACCCTAAAGAAGTTATCTGCATCCATAAGGAGGCTGATGCTGAATTATAATGGTATGAAATACGAAGAATTCAAAAAGAAAGTCATCGACAATATGCCCGAGAATCCTATCCCAGGATTATGGCAAGGCAAGGGTGCTCCACGTAAGCACATCTTAGGAAATCCTTCCTCACCTAAAGAACGAGCAGATGTGATAAACAAATACTCACTTCTACCCAACGTCCCCCTCGTTGATGGTGACACCATTCATCTTCATCAGTATGCACATCATCTTAACTCATCACAGATAATGTGTTACAATTTCTTCCGCCCAATGATTGAAGGATTTGATGGTACAATGTATCACCCTAAAGACGATCTGATAAAGTTGCTTGAGAAGAAGGTTGGTGCAGAACTGGAACAGGAAAATTCAGTGTGCAACTTCGAGTATATAGACAAATCCAAGGATAATACGAACTTCGACTTTTATTTCAAGAGCAATCAGATTGAGGTGTTCTGTGAAATCAAGTACACGGAAGAAGGGTTCGCCAAATCATCTCGTGCTAAAGACCCACATGAACTATTCGAATCTGTTTATAAACCGATGATCGATAAAGCGAAAGACATTTTTGTAAATGGCTCTATTAGCGAATCAGTCTTCAATACAAAGTACTACCAGTTAGCAAGAAATGCCATTCGTGCGACCTCTTCAGGTAAGCATGTGTTCTTCATATGTCCAAGGGCAAACGAAAATCTTATGAATCAATTCGATCAGTTCTCAACTGAGTGCCTTACGGATGAAGGAAGAAAGCGAGTTAAGCTTATAAATTGGGAGGATATATTTCAAGATGCAGATCGTCTTGGTATTGATATAAACGCTTTTAAAAATCGCTACTTTGTTTTTCTTCCATGATGAGTATAAAAGACATTGAAAATCAGATAATACTACATTCAAGTTCATTAAAAGGACAAGATATTGTTAGATGCCAGGTTTACTTGGAACTGCGTAAAAAACTTCTTGATTCGCAAGTCATAGATCATTTTGACAAGTATGTTGACGAGTTGACTTTGTTTAACGAGAGATTGACAGTAGCACTGAAAACTATGTGGGCAGACGCACACGACTGTTTTGATAAACAAAAAGCCAGTACTGACTATGTTATTGAAACAAAGGCATATGTTGAACTTGATTATGACGAGGCGGTTTTAGATGAAAATCAAATAGAAATCTACTCGCTGCTCTCAGACTCAACCTATAATCCCCTATATAGGGAAGGTGTATGCATTTCAGCTTTGGTGCTCAGAAACAACATGGAACCATTGTGGGAATCTTTCGATGACTTTATAGGTAACGATGGTAAATCGTGGAATGAAGGGTTGCCATACGAATCAACTAAAGAAATACCTTTGACAATGATGTTTCATCATTTGTATGACCACACTCTTTGGTCTCTTGCAGATATTATAAAGATTCAACATTTCAATGTTGTTCTGAACACAACTTTTGAAAAGACAATATAATCAATTTAATAAAAAGAATCTTGTATATGATATTCTTTCTGACACAATGTACATGTTGCCGTGCGGCCTCATGGAGTGTAGAGTCCAGGGCGTAGAGTTCAGGAAACATATAAAGGGCGGAGAGGATATCAAACACAAGGTCCGTATTGTCACCTATGTCGATCCTGCGAAGAAAAAGTCGAAAGTCATATCGTTGCTCACCAACGACATGACCATGGAGGTGGAAGACATCATCGACATATACCGCCAAAGATGGGAAATAGAGTTGCTGTTCAAGCAGTTGAAACAAAATTTCCCGCTTAAATACTTCTATGGGGAGAGTGCCAACGCCATCAAGATACAAATTTGGGTCACCCTGATAGCCAATCTCCTTCCGATGGTCATAAAAAAGCGCATCAAACGCTCTTGGAGCTTTTCTGGATTGGCATCAATGGTAAGAATCATGCTCATGTATTATGTGAACTGCTATTTGCACGACTAAAAAATGTCAATTCTGGCATTTTTTAGTCGTGATGGTTTGTCGACCCGAATTTAATCCGTTACCTTTGCATTACCAAAAAGTGCCAATATTGGCAAAAATAAGGAATGACATGGAAGAGATAAAAAGAGACAGATATCTTAAGCAGTTGATAGATAGCCAGTAAAACGGCTTTATCAAAGTGATTACCGGAATCCGCAGATGTGGTAAGTCATATCTACTGAATGTTTTTTAAAGGTGAGAAAACGTTGCAGAATAGGCTTTGGAGTTACACTCCGAAGCCTATTCTGTTTTTTCTGCGTGGCATCTCTATGGGCACAATGTCCTCCGGCGTAATCAGAAGGAGGTCGTTGTGATTCTTAGGCGGCTGCTTCACGCATCGTGTGGCGTGCTGAATGTAGATGCGCTCCAGCTGGTTGGTTATGAAGCGTGCGTTGCCCCACGTCTCGGTGTCGCGAGCGCTGAAGGCGAGCGCTATCATATCGGTGTATTTCTGCCATGCCTTTACGGTGAAGCGGTAGCTGTACTCCTCAATGCGGCGGCTGGTTATCTCGAGCAGTTCGTCGACGCTGAAGTCGGCAAACTCGAAGCGGTTGGGGAAGCGCGACAGCAGTCCGGGGTTAGTCTCGAGCAGTTCGTTCATAGGCTCCTTGTATCCGCAGAGCACCACGGCGATGTCGCGCTGGCTCTCGTCGGCGAGCAGATTCATGAGCAGTTGCACGATAATCTTTCCGGGGTCGTTCTCGTTCTTTCCGTTCAGAAGGTATGCCTCGTCAATCATCAGGACGCCGCCCTGCGCCATCTCCACCACTTGCTTCATCGCCCTTTCCTCGTCGCCCCAAAGCGTGCCGATGAAGGTGCCGCGGTCGCATATCACGACGTGTCCTTTCGAGAGCGCTCCCGCCTCGTGCAGCAGCGCCCCGAATATCTTGCAGACCGTGGTCTTGCCCGTGCCGGGGTTGCCGAGGAATAGGCTGTGCAGCGAAACCCGGTGCTGCTTCAGTTCGGGAAACTGTTCGTGCAGCATGCGGTTGTAGGCGGTCAGCGCCATCAGTTCGTCCATGCGCTTCTTGATGTTGCCGCAGCCCACCAGTTTCTGCAGCTCTTCCTGCGGATTGTCTATGGGGCGCAGTATCTCCACCTTTACTCTTACGTTCTGGTTCTGCTCTATGACGTCGCCAGGTAGCGGACTGTCGGTGCAGATGTCGTCAGCCTTCTCTGTCGGAGTGTCGTCCTCGGCTTCGTATTCATCTACATCTTCATCTACATCCTCATCTTCATCTTCCAGAAATGAATCCTCATCGTCCTCAGTCTGTATGTCGTCGAGTTTGACATCCTTGTATTTTTCGCTCACGAACTGCTTCAGGAGTCGTTCGAAATCCTCGTTAAAATTCTCGTCAGTGTTGTTCTGCATATTAGTCATAATTCTATCACGTTAAAAAAGCAACTAAATTCTTTGTCATTTCGTTCATTTTTTTGCTACAATAATATTTGTTTTGTGATAGAATTATGATTATCTGCTGCAAATGTAGTGCAAATATATATAACTACCAAATGTTTTTGCGTAACTTTTTATACCTTTGCATCGTTTTATAAAGCATTTTGTAATGGCTTTATTGTAAAGCCGATACTCATTGACAGTCGTAGGATAACACTGAAAGCACATAAATATGGATAACGTCAACGATTTCTTCGCCACGCTCAGCTCGTATCTTTGGGGCTGGCCAATGATTGTACTGCTACTTGGCACCCACGTTTTTCTATCCGTCCGCCTGCGTTTCCCGCAACGCAAGCTCTTCACAGCCATACATCTCTCCGTACAGCGCGACAAGTCGCAGAAAGGCGATGTGTCGCAGTTTGGCGCACTTGCTACAGCTCTTGCCGCCACTATCGGTACGGGCAATATTATAGGTGTTGCCACAGCCGTTGCGTTAGGCGGTCCGGGGGCGGTGTTCTGGTGCTGGCTGACAGGCGTGTTCGGCATCTCGACGAAGTATTCCGAGGCTCTGCTCGCCATAAAATACCGTGTGAAGTCAGAAAAGGGACACATGCTTGGAGGTCCGATGTACACCTTGGAACGCGGTCTGGGATGGCGCAAGATGGGCATTCTGTTTGCCGTGTTCACAGCCATTGCTGCGTTCGGCATAGGCTGTACCGTGCAGGCGAACGCCATCTCTACCATAATGCACGCCTCGTACGGCATCAGCACCAGTGTTAGTGGTGCCGTACTGATGCTTCTTGCCGCTGCGGTTATCCTTGGTGGCGTGCGCAGCATCTCCAAAGTGTGCAGCATGCTGGTTCCGTTCATGGCGTTGCTTTATGTGTTGGGATGCATATATATATTATGTATGAATGTGGTCTATGTCGTGCCGGCGCTCAAGCTGATAGTGAACTCGGCATTTTCGCCTGAAGCGGCAGGCGGCGGTTTGGCAGGCGGATCGGTCATCATGGCTGCCCGCTACGGCATTGCGCGCGGTCTTTTCAGCAACGAGTCCGGACTTGGTTCGGCTCCTATCGTTGCGGCTGCTGCACGCACGAAGAACCCCGTACGCCAGGCTTTGGTTTCCTCTACTGGCACCTTCTGGGATACGGTAGTGATATGCGCGCTCACCGGACTTGTCATCGTAAGCAGCATCATCGTCTATCCCGACATTGACTATTCTAACGGCGCCGAGCTGACGAAGATGGCCTTCTCGAAGATTCCGTGCGTCGGTCCGTTCATATTGAGCTTCGGACTGCTCACCTTCGCCTTCTCTACCATTCTCGGATGGGGCTATTACGGAGAGCGTGCGATGGAGTATCTGAAGGGCAAGCGCTGGACTCACGTCTACCGCCTGCTTTACATCCTGGCGATATTTGCCGGCAGTGTGGCAAACCTTTCTATCGTGTGGAACATAGCCGACAGCATGAATGCCCTCATGACCATCCCTAACCTGCTCTCGCTGATCTTCCTCAACGGTGTCATCGTTCACGAAACGCGCAAGTATCTGTGGCGCGACCGGCTCGATCGCGAGATGAACGAATTTTAAAATCGAGACATAATCTTTACCTTACTATCTAACGTCTCTGTACGTGAAAAAATCTGCCATATCTCCCAGCATCTCCGTAACGCTCACACTATTAACAACATAAAGGCTGGGAGATACCGCTCCGCAAGGGCGTATCTTCCAGCCATCTACCAGTGTTTAACCGTAGCGGAGGTCTCCGGCCTCCGCAGCATCAAGTCAGATAGTATTCTTTGGTTGCTGCAGAGGCAGGATACCTCCGCTACGGTTTTGCCGTTATAAAAATCTATTGCAATCCCCTCGTTCGGCAATGCTGAACGAGGGGATTGTCATTTATATACCAACTCAACGCTCCTCCTCCAACTGCTTCAACAAAAACTCCTCAAGCGTCTTTCTGTCGGGCAGTTGCAGCATATAGGTAGAAACGAAGAGGTTGTTATCCATGCCGGCGAGCGCGTACTCCACCATCTTCTTGCCCTTACGTGTGCAGAGCAGGATGCCGATTGGTGGGTTGTCGCCAGGTTGCATTTCGTTCTCGCGATAATGCGATACGTATGCGTTGAGCTGTCCGAAGTTCTCGTAGGAGAACTCCTCGTTCTTCAGTTCTATGATTACGCCGCAATGCAGTATGCGGTTGTAGAACACAAGGTCGGGATAGTAATACTCGTCGTCGATGATGATGCGCTTTTGGCGAGCCTCTAAGCAGAAGCCCTTGCCAAGCTCGAGAATGAACTCTTGCAGGTGGCTGATAAGCGCATCCTCCAAGTCATGTTCGTCAACAACTTCCTGCGCCTTCAGTCCAAGAAACTCGAACGTGAACGGCTGGCGTATCTGCAACTCTGCCGAATCGTGCCCTTGAACAGAAGGGAGCGAAAGCAACTTCTCGGGATTGGCGCTGATGCCTGCCCTGACATATAGATTGGTGCTTATCTGACGGCGAAGCTCACGAACCGACCAGGTACACTTGATGCACTCCTGCTCGTAGAAGTAGCGTGCGAGAGGGTCGTCAAGAGTCATAATTTCACGTAAGTGAGAAAATGATAGGCGTGAAATCATCAACTCTGGTGACGTTTGAAATTTATGCGACACTGTCGCACAAATTAGATTTGTCTCATTATTAGATGAATTACTTTTCAGTTGAACACTGCTTTCGGAAATATTCGACGCTGTCGAATATTTCTGATTTGGAACAAATAGATTGACCATTTGTGGATACAACTTATAAAAGTTTCGAGACATTTGAAGCAGGGTTACATTAACTCCCTTCCTATCCACCCTTTCCTCCAACTTCTTCAGCAGTTGTGTTCCATACTCAGCCCTATCCTTGCCGTGCTGTTCAAACTCGACGATGTAATAGCCTATGAGCCAGTTGCGCATAGTCTGCATGCGGTTGATTGCTTTTACTGTGGACGATTGTGCTGCATCATGAGTAGTCTGAACGATAGAAGCCAAGTCGTTGAAGGAGTGAAGCGTCTTGCTCCAATCCTCAAAAGGCAGTTCCATGCCGTCGTGCAGGTATCTTTTCACTTCGTTTGCCATAATATATTAGGTTTAGCTATTCAGAGGGAAACTTCCACAAAGATACAAACTTTTATTGAATATAAAAAAGATGGCGAAATCGTTTATTTGTATTAACTTTGCATTCAATATTAATTTATTGACAAATGGAAATAGATAAAGAAGTAATACTACTTATGTCTCAAGGCGACGAAAGGGCTTATCGGACCATGTTCCATAAGTTTTACCCCAAAGTACATCGCTTTGTCTTCATGTTGCTGAAGAACATGGACGACGCGGACGATGTATGCCAGATTATTTTTGAGAAAATATGGAATAAGCGTCAGAAGTTTGTCGAGATAAAAGATTTTGATTCTTATTTATTTATATTGTCTAAATATACCGTTATCAATTATATCTCAACAAAGTGTGTCATTCCTATAGACATAGACTCCTTGTCCGATAGGTTTGCTAACGAAACTTCGCCACACGATGAGGTGGTGGCAAAGGATACGCAACTGCTTATTGATATGGTGGTTGAGAACATGCCGTCCCAACGCCAGGCTGTTTATCGCATGAGTCGTGAGCAATGTCTGAAGAATGACGAAATCGCCCAACAATTAGGATTGCAAAAGAAAACGGTAGAGAACCATCTTAATCTGGCTCTTAAAGAAATAAAAAAAGCCTTGTATCTGATGATTTTATTGCAATCGTATTGGGTGTAACGGTCTTTTAATATGTCTTTAATATAATAATTGTACGGAATATATTATGGCAGTAAATATAAAACAAATCATAGCATATTATTTAGAGCACGATGTGTCTGCTAAAAACAAAGATAGGGTGTTGGAGCGGATTGCGCACGCTAAGGACGACAAGGATGTAAATGAGTCTTTAGGTTCATTGTGGGCTCAGTCTGACTCTGCGTCTATGGACAATGGCGAAATATCTGCGGCCTATGAACGGCTACGGATAACAAACGTGGAAAAGAAAAAGAGCAAATACCTTAAGCTCTTCACTTGGCAAAGGATTGCTGCCGTTATTGTCCCCTTGGTTATGTTCGTTGTGTTTGGCAAGCTGTATGTTCAAATGAGCGATGAGTTGAAGGCTTCGCAGGTGGTGGCTATGCTTCATGAGCATACTATCTCCGGCGAATGCAAGACGATAGCTTTGGCAGACGGTACGCAGGTAAGGCTGAATCAGAGTTCGGTACTTCTTTATCCCGAGAAGTTTGTAGGCAAGGAACGCAAGGTGTTCTTGACTGGCGAGGCTTTCTTTGATATCAAGCACGACGGCAGACATCCTTTTCATGTGAGCACACCTTATTTTGATATAACCGACTTGGGAACATCCTTCTCGGTATCTTCCTACGCAACAGACGAGGAGGTTTCCACTACGCTCAAAACAGGTAAGATAGAGCTTAAGATAGTAGGCGAGGACAAGGTGTATAGGATGAAACCTAACGATCAGTTGGTGTATAATGTGCATACCAAGTCGGTCGATTTGCGTTTGGTTTCGGATGAGGATGACGGGTTGAGTTGGCGAAACAAGCAGATCTCGCTTGATGATGTCACTCTGGCTGAGGCTGCCCGCATGATGGGCGGTGTCTATGGCGTTAAGTTCGTCTTCCGGTCGTCACGCCACCGTAACACAAAGATTACTGTCCACTTCAATCGTGGAGAAAGTCTTAAGAAAGCCTTGGCTATCGTGAAGAATTTGGTTCCGGGATTGGAGTATGAACTGAAGAAAGATGAGGTGGTTATAAAATAGTTATGGCAAGAATAGTGGAGCGCATCATGATGAATGATGCGCTTTTTTTGATAAAAGTTTCATTTTTTTTGTTTTTTGATTGGGTGTAAATTTAGAAGAAGTAGTCTTTAAGGTGTAGCTACTCAAGTAAGAATAATAACTAAAAAATAAATTTATGAATTTTAAAAGAATTTCAGCTTCATGCTTTTGTTTGTTGCTGGCTGGAAACATAGCGGTTTCAGCTCAAACAGTGACGCTTGGCTCCAATAAGGTCTCTCTGAAGACTGCGTTTGAGAAAATCGAGAAGGCATCTAAGTACAAGATAGCTTACAACTCCTCGACAATTAACGCTAACCGTATGGTCACCATCAGCAAAAGCAAAGGTGACGTGTTGGAGATACTAAACCTGCTGTTGAAGGAATGTGGTTGCACTTATGAGGAAAAGGGCAATTATATTATTGTGAAGCCTCAGTCGAAGAAACAATCCAACGGGCAGAATGTGAAGCGCGTGACGGGTCAGCTTATTGACGAGTTGGGCGAACCGATGATAGGTGTTACTGTCATGATTAAGGGCACCTCAACTGGTGTTGTGACCGATTTGGATGGAAAGTTTTCCATAGACGATGTGCCGGCAGGCGCTTCCGAGCTGCATATTTCATATATAGGTTATGAGGCCAAAGATGTGCAGATTTCGTCTTCTGCCATGCAGATAAAGATGAATCCCGACAATGAGTTGCTTGATGAGGTGGTTGTGGTTGGTTATGGAACTGTAAAGAAGGATGACCTCACAGGCTCGGTTTCAGCCATAAAGCCAGACGAGTTCAATCGTGGAGCCAAGTCAACTGCCCAAGATGCCTTGGTAGGCAAGGTGGCTGGCGTCAATGTGGTGTCAAGTTCGGGCGCTCCTGGTTCGGGTTCCACTATCCGTATTCGCAGTGGTGCCTCGCTTTCAGCGTCCAACGATCCGCTGATTGTGATAGACGGTGTCCCGGTAGACAACTCTTCTATTGAGGGAGGAACCAATCTTATCGGTGGTATCAATCCGAATGACATTGAAACCTTTACGGTTTTGAAGGACGCTTCGGCTACTGCCATTTACGGTTCGCGTGCATCCAATGGCGTCATCGTGATTACAACAAAGAAAGGTACAAAGGGCAAGCCTAAGTTCAACTATTCTTCCAACTATGCCGTAAGCACTACAGCAAAGCGTTTGGAAGTGTTGACAGCAGACGAGTTCAGAGCTTTCGCACCTACTGTGACGGGTGTTCCCGAGAATGTGGAAATGGGCAAGAGCAACACCAACTGGCAGGATGAGATTTACCGCACGGCTTTTGGTATGGACCATAACATCTCAATGTCGGGAAGCATCAAGAACAAGACACCCTTTCGTGTGTCTGCAGGCTACACAAACCAGAATGGTGTGATTCGCACCAACAACTATCAGCGTTACACTTTTGACGGAGGCATTTCGCCTAAGTTTTTCAAGGACCATTTAAGTCTGAACCTCAATGTCAAGGCTTCCTACGAGGACAATAGACGAGTGGACGAAGGAGTGGTAGGAAGTGCTTTGTCTTACGATCCGACACGTCCGGTGAAAACGGGCAGTGCCACTTCTGCTACAGATCCTGGTCTTGGCTATTTCATTTGGATGAACGGCAATGCGCCAATGGCTATTCAGGGCGATAACCCTATGGCTCAGCTTGATTTGCAGGACATGCGCAATAGAATCTATCGTTCTATCGGCAATGCTTCGGTTAATTATAAGGTGCATGGCTTTGAGGATTTGCAGCTCAATATGAATTTGGGCTATGATATTTTGGAAAGCAAGTATGCCAAGGATGTTCCTGATCTTGCCGGTATGATGTATACAGCCAACAAGAAGGATGGAACAGGCTTGGATTATGATTCGAAACAGCAGAAGCGCAACACCCTGCTCGACCTTTATGCCAACTACCAGCATACATTTGCCGGAAAGCATGATGTGAGCGCGATGGCCGGTTATGGATGGCAGCATTTCTGGAAGAAGTATAACGACACCACTCTTTCTCCGAAAGGCGAAGAATTGTTCTCGCCGAAACACTACGAGTCTGAGTATTATCTTCTGTCTATGTATGGACGCTTGAATTATGGCTATGCCAGCAAGTATATGGTCACAGCCACTTTGCGTGCCGATGCCTCTTCTCGTTTTGCGAAGGGCAACAGATGGGGCTACTTCCCTTCTGTGGCTTTGGGCTGGAAACTGTCGGAAGAGAAGTTCCTTAAGAACAGTAAGGTGCTTACCAACTTGAAGCTGCGTCTGAGCTACGGTCTTACCGGTCAGCAAGATATCATCAACGACTATCCTTACATGACCACTTTCTCCGTGTCTTACCCGGAGTCAAGCTATCTCTTTGGTGACAAATGGCATAACACTTATCGTCCAAACGGATATGACAGAGACATAAAATGGGAGACTACCGAGACCTGGAATGCCGGTTTGGATTATGGATTTCTCAACAACCGCATTTATGGTTCGATTGATGTCTACAAACGCCATACCAAAGATTTGCTGAACACGATTCCGGTGATTTCGGGTGTGAACTATTCTGCTGTCCTGACTACCAACATTGGCGAGATGGATAATAAAGGTGTGGAATTCTCGATTAATGCTGTACCAATCAACACAAAGAATTTTACATGGTCGGTAGGAATGAACTACACCTGGAACGATTCGGAGATTACAAAGTTGAACGTGTCGGATAGCGAGGGCTCTTATGTGGAGACGGGTGCTATTTCGGGTACTGGTAAATTTGTTGAATGTTTCATGGTGGGCAAACGCCCTTACACATTCTATCTGGCAAAGCAGGCTTACGACGAGAAAGGCAAGCCAATCGAGGGAAAGTATGTTCAGCCTGATGGTTCGATATCTTCTACAGAGACACGTTATGCCGATAAGTGTGCTTTGCCGAAGTCGTACCTTGGCTTGAACACTCAACTCTCTTACAAGCAGTGGGAGTTGGGCATTACCGGTCATGGCTCTTTCGGCAACTACATCTACAATTACATCGAGGCCGACCAGTATCAGCAGCAGGTGTATAGCGACCAGGGCAATTTCTCGAATATCCTGAAGGTGACAGCAAACAAGGGATTCCAGCAGCAACAACTCTACACCGACTATTTCCTGCAGCGTGGCAACTTCTTCCGCATAGACAATATCACGTTGGGTTACACGTTCAGAAAACTGTGGAACAGCACTTCGTCTCTGCGTGTGTCTGCGGCTGTCCAGAATGTTTGCACATTCACCAGCTATTCGGGCATCGACCCTGAGATCTACTCAGGCATCGACAGAAATGTCTATCCACGTCCCCGTACCTACTCTTTGTCATTCAATCTGAATTTCTAAACAATCATAATAACGACAGGAATATGAAAAAGAATATATTTAAAATATTGATGTTTGTATTTATGGGTTGCTTGACAACTTCATGTTTCGGCGACCTTGACACAATGCCTCTTGACGAAACACAACTGGTCGGCGAGAAGGTTTATAACACGGCTGATGGCTATACGGGTGTGCTGGCAAAATGCTACGGCTCTCTCATCTTGACCGGACAGAAAGGTGGAGATGGCGGCGATGGCGACATTGAAGGAGCCAACGAGGGCTATTCCAGCTATATGCGTCTGATGTTCTACCTGCAGGAATTGAGCACCGACAACTTCCTTATGCCGTCTTCTTCCAATGGCTTGCGCAAGTGTCTTAACCTTCAATGGGATGCCTCGAACGCATCGGTCATCCGTTGGACCTATCAGCGTCTGTATATGTCTATAGCTTATTGTAACGAGTTGTTAAGACAGTGTACGGAGGAAAAGTTGAAGTCGCGCGGTCTTTGGGACCAGTTGGGTGGCGAGTATACCTCCTATCGTGCAGAGGCCCGTTTCATCCGTGCTTATTGCTATGCAACCCTGTGCGATATGTTTGGAGCCGTACCTTATATAGATGAAAATACGGGTGTGAAGGATATTCCGGCGCAATGGTCGCGTAAGCAGATCTTTGAGTTCGCCGAAAATGAGCTGAAGGATATACAGAAAGACCTGAAGGCTCCTGGTGAAAATGTTTATGCGCGTGTAGACTGCGTGGCAGACTGGTTCTTGCTCTCTCGCATGTATCTGAATGCCAAGACATGGATTGGAGAAGACCGCTATGACGATGCTTTGACTTATGCCAAGAAGGTGATTGAGGACGGTCACTATCCTTTGGCTTCTGACTATCGCCATATCTTCCTTGCCGATAACGACCAGTGTAAGGAAATCATCTGGCCTTTGGTGCAGGATGGATTGAAGGCGCAGAGCTCAGGTGGCACCAACTTCTATGTGAAGGCTTTTGTCAATGGTCCGATGGACGAACTGTATAACACCGGCATCGGTTCGCGTGGTTGGGGTAATGTCAGATCCAAGACCACTCTTGTTGACGCCTTTGATCCAGCCGACGTGATGTTTGACGTGAATGATCCTTGGGGCAATAATAAAAACGACAAGCGTGCGCAGTTTATGACGGCTTTGCCTAATCAGGTGAAAGAAACTTGGGACTCTAAAGACGCCATGACAAGCACCTACACATGTGGATACGGATACATCAAATGGCGTAATGTCACCAAAAACGACCAGATTCCGGCAAGTGGCGACGCTTATACTTCTATTGATTTCCCACTCTTCCGTACGGGTGAGGCTTACCTGACTGCGGCTGAGGCTATTCTGCGTGGAGCCAAGGGCAGCAAGGCTGAGGCTCTGAAATATGTTAATGAAATTCGTGAGCGTGCTTACATGAGTGGCAAGTATGCAAAGGCTGGTGTGCGTTCTGATGTCTCTGGCGATATTGAGGAGAGCGAGCTGACTTTCGATTTCATCATGGCTGAGCGCCAGCGTGAGTTGGCATCGGAGCTTGTGCGCCGTACCGACCTTATTCGTTTCGGCAAGTACACAAAGGGACATAACTGGGACTGGAAGAACGGCGAGCGTTTGGGTACTGATGTGGACGACCATTTCCAGCTGTTCCCGATTCCTCAGACAGAATTTTCTAACAATCCGAAATTGAAGCAGAATGCTGGTTATGCAAACTAAGAAACATATATGATGAATCTAAGGATTAAGATATTAGCCTTTGTATTGGCTACCGTGGGTTTGGGCGTGAATGCCCAAACCACATTTGAGGAAATCAGTGCGGATCTGAACAAGGCGGGTGGCGTTTATCTGGCATATCCGAAGGTGGAAGCCAAGCAGACACCAGCCCCCAAAGGGTATAAGCCTTTCTATGTGAGCCACTATGGCAGACACGGCTCTCGCTATTTGTTAGGCGACAGAGATTATCTATGGATTATACAGCTGATGCAAAAGGCCGATTCCATAAATGGTCTTACTCCTCTGGGCAAGGATGTGTTGAAGAGATTGTCGTTGGTGTGGCAGGAAGTTCAAGGACGTGCAGGCGACCTGACTCCATTGGGCGTTCGCCAGCATCAAGGTATTGCGGAGCGAATGTATAAGAATTTCCCTGAGGTGTTCAGCGGCAAGCGTTCTGTCTCTGCCCGTTCTACAGTGGTTTATCGTTGCGCGATGAGTATGGTTGCTTTTGGCGACCGTCTTAAGGGATTGAACCCTAAGCTTGACATCAGTTATGAGATGAGCGAGAAATACATGTCGTATCTCAATTACCATACCGACCGCTCCAATGCCTTCACTAATGGCGAGAAAGGACCTTGGGTGGAAGAGTACCGCAAGTTTGAGAAGGCACAGGTTAAGCCCGACCGCCTTGTGAACTCTTTGTTCTCCAATGTCGATTTCATCAGATGCGAGGTGAATCCTGATAATCTGATGTGGGGATTGTATTGGATTGCTGTCGACATGCAGGACATAGAGACTCCGTTGTCTTTCTACGATATTTTCACAGCCCGCGAGATGTTCGACTTGTGGCAATGCGTAAACTATCGCTTCTATATCGGCAATGCCAATCCGTTGGCAAGCAAAGGCATCGTGATGGCTAACGCCAAGTCGTTGGTCGAGAACATCATCGAGTCTGCCGACGCAGCCATCAAAGACCGCTCTATAGCTGCCACGTTGCGTTTCGGCCATGACGGCAATGTGATTCCTTTGCTGGCTTTGCTCCAGATAGAGAATTTCGATGTTGCTGTGGCAGGACCTTCCGAGGTCTATAAGCATTGGTGCGATTTCAAGGCGACGCCTATGGCTTCAAACGTTCAGATTGTGTTTTTCGAGAACAAGAAAGGCGATGTCCTGGTGAAGTTCCTGCACAACGAGAAAGAGGTTCATATTCCGGTTGAAACAGATATTTGGCCTTATTATCATTGGAATGAAGTAAGAGATTACTACCAGAAGCGTTTGGCTGGCATGTAGTCTCGCCGCCAATTAGACAAGTTGGCGAAGAAGATGTACAAATACATTTTAAAAGATTTAACCTGCTTTTGTTACAGCAGCATGGTAACGCGATGCCCGATATGCGGTAACGATATGCCCAATATGCTGTAATGTTGTTTTTGCTGCGCGGTAATTGTTTTACCGCGCAGTTTTTTTTGCTTATTATTTCTGAAGATTGATAATAATAAGTTTGAGAGTTAGTGGAAAAGAGTGTAATCTGGCGGACGCACATCGGTGCTCGCCATGACTGCCGTTAAGGAGAAGGTGGAGACCAGCGTCGATAGCCTTTCGTCAGGCGCTGGCAAGACGCTCCTCGGCATCTATTCTACCGACGGCGTGCGCCGCACCATGTGCCGCAAGGGCATAAACATCCTGCGCTATTCGGACGGCAGTGCGAAGAAGATTGTAAAGCGATAAACAGTAGGCGGCTAAGTAACTGATAACGTCATAAAGCGATTCCCCTCGTTCGGCAATGCTGAGCGAGGGGATTTTTTTTGTTAAAATAAAGGTTTTTTAAGTGATAATCTTCAACCGGTTAAGTATATTTTTCAACCGATTAACCACGATTTTTAACCACTTATGCCGTATGTGGATACGTTTAAGCACAAACGTCCAAAGTTCGTGTTGTGTGAATAAAAAGTAAATACTATCTTTGCATTGTCATAATTTAACAATTTTGTTGCTGTATCAACAGTGGCACTATTGTTGGAAAAGTGTTAATCATGCGTTTTATCCTTAACAATGAAGGCTGGGCGATAAACATGTTTGACTCCTCCACTTTTCCAATATAAAGGTCAGTATCATCACTAACTCGCTGAAACTTGTGGGGTCAATAGGCAAAAAATAATAAAGATTATTGCTGTCCGGTAAAATACAAAAGAGCA
>ULJH01029626.1_pt1 | contig 17943 bp, 12 predicted proteins | sample 1950781 | NCBI WGS metagenome assembly ULJH01 (sample SAMEA4835462, study PRJEB28245) | human gut metagenome | biome: gut microbiome; material: fecal sample | place: Denmark | collected 2008 | reverse complement strand
CTCTTAAAAACGAGTTCTGCGATATGGTCGAAAAAGGTATTCTCGATCCGACCAAAGTCACGCGCTCGGCACTTCAAAACGCAGCAAGCGTATCGTCCACGTTGCTCACCACCGAGGTCATCGTTGCCGACAAGCCCGAACCGGCTCCGGCGATGCCGCAGGCTCCGATGGGCGGCGACATGTACTAAGTCGCTTCGCTCTCAAAACGGCAAATGAAAAGATTGCCGTTTTGGAAAACGGGACAAACAACAGTCAAAGGCATCTTGAAAAAGATGCCTTTTTTGTGCCGTTTTTCCCATAAGGAAACCTGCGCTCCGCTAATCCTTATTCCCTTTTCACTTGTTTTGAAAAACGCGGTTTCCAAAACAAGAACAGCGGATAAATAATAAAATTACAGATTAAAAAACCGATTGCGTTTGCAATCGGTTTTTTGTTTGGTTTGTTTTTATCAGGCGGTTTGTTGTTCGGAATCCGCGTCGATATGCGGCTGGCGTTTCGATTTGACGTGGCGCACCAGGAAGCACAGCCCGAACGCCCCTGCGACAATCGCGACGCAAGCAACGATTGCGACGATAAGTTTCCACGGGAATTCGTCACCTCCTTTTACCCTTTCCCACATACTGACGACCGCGTCGTTTTGCGCGCCGAAGTCCTGCATTACGCCGAGAGTGCCTTCCGATTTCTTAAAGTCGGGGTATCTTCTATGGTCGCCGAAGAACTCGGTAAGGTCGTACTTAACGCCGTCGATTTCCTTGATAATGCAGTCGCCGTCGGGATAATTCTCGGCAATTTCGTCGTCGGAAATTTCCCAAACGTACTCGTTTTCGAGAAGGCAGTTGACGGCTTCGATTGTGAATTCGTCTTCGCCCGCAATATATTTATCGGGATCGAAGGAGCAGGTATAGCCGATTTCCATCATATTACGCATCGCGACGTCGGGACGGCACATAAAGTTGATAAATTCCTTTGCCGCCGGGACGTTTTGCGCGGTTTTCGGGATTGCCCAGCCGTCGAACCAGACGTTGCCGAACTCTTTTTCTTCGCCGTCGATTTCAATTGTCGGGACGAAGTAGTCCAGAAGGTAATTTGTTTCTTCGCCGGTTGCAAGGTTTTTGAAGGTTTTGTTGGGGTTGTAGCTTTCCTCGATTGCGTACATTGCGTCGCCCGACCATGCAAGGTCGACGTATGCGATTTTGTTGATCATATCGTCCTTGCCGAAATCGACTTCGTAGCCTTTGATATGCTTTCTTTGTTCCAGAAGCACGGTTTCGCACATTTTCAAAAGCGTGTTGTCGACGGTGTTGATAAGTTGTTCGATTGAAAGCGCGGCGTACGGGGTTCCGTCGAGTTTTCCTTCTTCTTTGAGGTAACAAACGGTTGCGGCATAGACGTCGCGGACGCTGTCTTTCACAAGGATTTTCCCTTCAAGTTCCGGGTTGTTCGCCTTATTCCAAAGGATACCCCAGCCGGCTTCGAGGTCTTCTTTCCTGACCTTTTCGACGTTGTACATTATGCCGAGCGTACCCCACATATACGGCACGAAATATCCGTTCATTTCCGCGCCGAAAATCGACTCTACCCTGTCGCGGATTGCAGGATACACGTTACTTATGAATTCGTAGTCGCCATCCGACATATCGAGCGGTTGCAAAAGGTTTTTCTCTTTCAGTTTCTGAATGGAGTATTCGCTGGGGCAAACGAGGTCGATCTGGCTGTCGCCCTTGGTAACTTCGGTCATCATTGTTTCGTTTGTGTCGAAAGTGCTGTAAACGACCTCGATTTCCTTGCCGGTTTTTTGCTTGTAATACTCTTCAAAAAGCGTGATATTGGCGGGATCGATATAGTCCGCCCAGTTATATACGACAAGTTTTTCTTTTTTCCTGTCAAGGTTCACAACGACGATGCCTGCAATCGTACCGCCGACGATAACCGCGATAATTACCGACACGATAAGGATTTTAATTGCTTTCTTGTTCATGCTTTAACCTCCTTTTTCTTGTCGGCTTTGGCTTTTTTGACCTTAACGACGTTGACGACGAGAATGGTCGTAAGCACCACGATAAAGATAATGCTGAATATCGCAAACCAGAACGGCGAAAGCCCTTGTACCCTTGCGTCGGCGTAGATGTACGTCGAAAGAGTGTTGATGCCCGTTGCCGCGCCTTTGTTGATTTGCGTGATGATGAAGTCGTCCATCGACAGCGTGAACGCCATCATAAATCCCGACATAATGCTGGGCGCAAGTATGGGCAGAATGACTTTTACCATCGCTTTGAACGGGTTTGCGCCAAGGTCGAGAGCGGCTTCGTAAACGTTGTTGTCCATCGTTTGGAGTTTCGGCAGAACCGAAAGAATGACGTACGGCGTGCAGAAACTGATGTGCCCGATGATAAGGCGGAAATATCCCGCTGGGAACGAGAACGTCACGAAGAATATCATAAGCGACACCGCCATTACGATTTCGCTGTTGATGATGGGCAGTTGGTTGACGTTTTCCACAACCTTTCTCGCACGCGGTTTCAAACAATAAATGCCGATTGCCGAAAACGTGCCGATAAGCGTCGATACAACGCTCGATACAACGGCGATAATCAGCGTGTTTTTAAGCGCGGCAAGCAGTTCGGGCGTTTTGTCGGATGCGAATATCGACTTGTACGACTCGAAACTGAACCCGTTGTCAAAAGAGAAAATCGACGTGTTGAAAAACGAAAACACGATAACCAGCACTATCGGCGCGTACAGCAGCGCGAGAAGTAAATAAAGATATGCTTTTGCAAAAAATTTCTTTACCATAAGTTTCTTCCTCCCGTCGCAGACGTTTTTGAAAACCTGTTCATTAAAAAGTTGGAAACAAGCACGAGAATTATCATTACAAGGCTCATGACGCTGCCGACGCCGTACAAGCCCTGATCAAACTTCATCTGAATGCTGTCGCCGAACAAGAATACCGTGCTGTCCGACAAAAGCTGGCTTATCGCGAATGTCGAAATCGTGGGAATGAACACCATCGTGATTCCGCTTAAAATCCCCGGCACCGACAACGGCAATATCGTTTTTGCGAAAACCTGGAACTTGTCTGCCCCGAGGTCTTCCGCCGCCTCGATATAGTTTTTATCAATACTCGAAAGCACCGTGTGCAAAGGAAGTATCATAAACGGCAGATAGTTGTAAACCATGCCGAACACGACCGTCCCCATTCCGAGCGGAATGTTCATCGACACGAAAATCGCTTTCGTTGCAAGCGTCCTTATAAGGAAGTTTACCCACATGGGCAGGATAAACAGCAATACGAAAATCTTGCTTGCGCTGTATTTCGCAAGGAAGTACGCCGCGGGATATCCCAGCACTATGCAGATAATCGTCGTCAGAAGTCCGACGAGAATGGAGTTTCCAAGCACCACCAGACTTGACTTTTCGGTGAAGAAAATCGCAAAGTTTTTGAAACTGAATTTCCCGTCGTAAATAAACGCGTTGGCAAGAATCAGCACAAGCGGCGTAACGACGAAAACCAGCAAAAACAGCATATACGGATAAGCAAAGGCTTTTCGCGTAAATCTGAAATTTTTAATTTTCTCTTTCATTAAATTGCCTCCACCTTAATGTCTTCGGGTTTAATATTGATACCTACGCGGTCGCCTTTGAGCCATTCGTCCTGAGTGTCGACAAAGAAGTCATAGTCGAAATCGGTGCGTAAAATGACCTGATAGTAACTTCCCTTGTAAATGCTCGACACGACGTCCGCGCTGACCGTTCCGTCGGCTTCGTCGTCGGTAACGTCGACTTTATCAAACGGAATCGACACTTTAACTTTCGTTCCTGCGGGCAAGTCGCTTTTCGTTTCAAAGTCGGCTTCGCAAATTTTAACGATGCCGTTGTCGCCCATTTCGGTTTCGTACTCGTTGATAATGCGCGCTTTGTGCATGATGTGTATTTCTTCTTTCGGAATGAAGATACCGATTTCTTCGCCGACGGCGCACTCGGTATTTTCAACAATCTGCAATTCGTTTCCGTCGCTTTCGCAAAGGATTTCGTAATGGTCGCCCTTGAACACGCAGGACGTTACTTTTGCGGTGAGTTGTCCCTTTTCGACGTTTTTGCCCTTCGTGATGTAAATGTCTTCGGGGCGCACGATGATATCGACGGGTTCGTTGGGTTTGAAGCCTTTGTCGACGCACTCGAACTCGGTGCCGAAGAAGCTGCATTTATAGTCGTCGATCATAATGCCCGACATGATGTTGCTTTCGCCGATAAAGTCGGCGACGAATGCGTTTGCGGGCTCGTCGTAAATCTTTTTGGGGGTGCCGATTTGCTGCACTTCGCCGTCGCGCATAACGATGATTTTGTCGCTCATGGTGAGCGCTTCTTCCTGATCGTGCGTGACGTAAACGAACGTGATTCCAAGGCGTTTATGCATATCCATCAGTTCGATCTGCATATCCTTTCTCATTTTAAGGTCAAGCGCGCCCAGCGGCTCGTCAAGAAGCAGCAACTTCGGCTCGTTGACGATTGCCCTTGCGATTGCGACGCGCTGTTGCTGTCCGCCCGAAAGGCTGTTAACGTCGCGGTGACCGTAGTCTTCAAGGTCAACCATTTTAAGCGCGTGATTGACTTTTTCGGCGATTTCGGCTTTCGTATATTTTCTCATATTGTCGAAAGTCCTGCCCTTTCTGTCGGTGTACGTCGTGCCGTCGGGAATGGTTTTGAGTTTCAGACCGAACGCGATGTTGTTGAACACGTTAAGGTGCGGGAACAACGCGTATTTCTGGAAAACCGTGTTCACGGCGCGCTTATGCGGCGGCAGATTGGAAATATCTTCGCCGTCGAAAAGGATTTGACCGCTGGTCGGTTTTTCAAAGCCGGCAATCATACGAAGCGTCGTCGTCTTGCCACAGCCCGAAGGTCCTAAAATTGTCACGAATTCGCCTCGTTTTATCGCGATGCTTTCGTTCTTGACGACTGCTTTGCCGTCGTATTCCTTGGATACGTTTTTGATTTCGATAATGTTTGCAGATGACATATACTCTCCTTAAAACGTGGGCGGGCTTGACACCCAGATGATTTTAGCCGTTGTATTTTTTGTATTTTTAATATAATGTACTTTGTTGCTTACAAAATAAAAACTGTTGCGTTTTTTGCACTTATAGACGTTGTTGCCGATGACGATTTCGATTTCGCCGTCAAGGACGTATCCGAATTCTTCGCCCTCGTGCGGCATATCTTTTTGAAGCGTCGTATTCGGCTCGATTTCGATATAAACAGGCTCCATCTCGTTCTTCTGACTGTTTGGCACAAGCCATACGATTTTTTGCCCGTCGCCTTCCTTTTCGAAAAAGTCGTCGCTCGTGAACACGACTTGTTCGGGTTCGTCTTCGCTGAAAAAGGTTTTCAGGTCGCTTCCGAGTGCCACCATAAGGTCGTTCAGGGTGGAAATTGTCGGCATGGTCAGGTCGTTTTCGAGTTGGCTTATGTAGCCTTTCGTGAGTTCGCACCTGTCAGCAAGTTCCTCCTGCGTCAATCCGCAACGAAGCCGCAGATTTTTCAGTTTGGTTCCGATTTCCATATAACCTCCTGTTTCCGCGCCGTTTGTTTAGTGTTTCTAAACCTAAAAATTAGAAGGTTTTGTAATTTTAAGAAAAAAGTTTACAATTACTAAACCATACGACTGAATATGATTATATGAAAATAGCGTATATTTGTCAACGAAATATACGCATTTTGTCGCAATTTGTAAAAAGATATTTTTGACGATCGTATCCCGCGCAAAAAATCGCAAAAAAAGAATATATCAAAGATATATTCTTCCGCCTCAAATTTCGTATAAAAAAACGCACGGTTTTCACCGTGCGTAATTTCGTTTTTTCTTATTCGATGACCTGCGATACGACTGCAAAGCGTTTCACCGATTCCGCGCTGCTTTCGGCTTGTTTCTTATTGTCGTAAGTTTCGCCGACGTAAATGCTGTTGCGGTTTTTGATAATGAACTTATATCTGTTGTTTTTGTCCTTATCCACACGTACGGTCGTTGCTGCGTCCTGCATATTTTTCTTGAAGGTTTCGATGCCTTCCAGGCACGATTTCTTCGACGCATATTCGCGGCTTTCGTAAAGGAGCTGACCGTTGTTTGCATAAAGATAGAATTGATAAAGATCGCCGTAAACGCAATCTACGCGATATTTTCCGACAACGCCTTTTGCTGCGGTATCTGCGGGGGCGACTTCCTTAACTGCCGGTTTCTTTGCGGGCTCTTTCGTCGCAACTTTTTTTGCAGGTTCTTTCGCCGCGGCTTTCTTGGGTGCGGGCTCTTTTGTTGCTGCTTTTTTTACTTCTTTTGCCATATTGATATAACCCCTTTTATTATTTTATATTAAAAACTTATTCGCTGATTTCGGAAACCTGTGCAAAGCGTTTCACGGATTCCGCGCTGCGTTCCGCCGCTTTTGCGGTCGAGTACGTTTCGCCGATGTAAATGCTGTTGCCCTTCTTGAAGATGTACTTGTAGCCGCCGTTCTTATCGACGTCGATGCGGTACTCGCAATCCGCGACGTTCTTCTTAAAGGTCGCGATGCCGCCCTTGCAGGAGTTCAGACTTGCGTATTCACGGCTTTCGTACAGAAGTTGCCCGTTGTTTGCGTAAAGGTGGAACTGATACGCATAGCCGGTATCTTCGATCGTATATTTGCCGACGACCTTGGGTTTATCGGCTTCGTCGTTTTCCTCGACGGGTTCTTCAACCTTTGCCTCCGCCTTTTTCTTTGCGGGTGCTTTCTTTGCGGGTGCGGCTTCTTCCGTTACTTCCGCCTTCTTCTTCGTCGCTTTTTTCTTTGCGGGAGCGGGTTCTTCCGCGGCGACTTCGGGTTCTTCCGTCGTTTCTTCTTTCTGTGCTTTTTTGGGTTTCAGATTTATTTTTGCCTTGCCCCAGCTGTCGTCAACGAAGTTGTCGTTGTTTTCCGGCTCGATATAGTGCTTTTCCTCGACGGGCGCGGGTTCTTCCGGCTGAACGTATGCGGGAACAGGCGCGGGCGCGACGGGTTTTTCTTCTTCCACGGGGGCATAAACTTTGTCTTCCGCGATAAACTTCGACATATCGATTTGTTCCTGCGGAGCGGGTTTTTTGTCTTCAAACGGAGGCAGCTCGTCATCGAAAGCGTCGGCGTCGAACTTCTTCTCGTCCTCGATATAAGGCGCGGGCGCGACGGGTGCCGCTGCCGCAACGGGCGCGGGTGCGGGTGTCGCGGGTACGACGGGCGTTTCTTTCACAGCGGGTTTTTCATCTGCTACGACTTTGCCACTCTTTCTTGCTTTCTTTGCGTCCTTGACGCTCTGTCTTGCCGCCTTCTTTGCCGCTTTCTTCGCCTTGTTCTTCTTTGCACAAACCGCGATAATAACGATTAAGCCGATGAGTACGAGCGCTGCGCCCGCAACAAGCAATATGAACTTAATCGGGGGATTTTCTGCCAATAATTCAACGAAAAAGTCTTTCACCGTGATGGTAAAGAAATCGACGATTTTCTGCCATACTTCATTGGATGAAACTGCTGCTAACATTTTTCAAACTCCTCTTTAATAATATAACCCTGAAAATAAATTAGATAAAATACCTATACTGTGTATATTATAACACAATAAATTTACGTTATCAAGGTTTTGAAAATATCAATTTGACGAAATTCGTGTTTTTTTGCTAATTTTTTTATTGCGATATGCCTTAAAAAATATGTCGAACAATGCGTATTTTGCTTGCAAAAAAAACGCCGAAATGTTACTATGTTAAAAGTAAATATTGTGAGGTGTTTTATGAACAACGTAACCATTTTCAATCACCCTCTTATCACACACAAAATTGCAATTATGCGTGATGAACGTACCGGCAGCAAAGAGTTTCGCGAACTTGTGGAAGAAGTCGCAATGCTTATGGCATTTGAGGCTCTCCGTGATATCAATACGCAAGAAATTGAGGTTAAAACCCCGATTGCAGTCACTAAAACCCGCGTTATTGCAAATGACATCGCAATCGTTCCTATTCTCCGCGCAGGTCTCGGCATGGTAAACGGTATCCTTGCTCTTGTCCCCACCGCAAAAGTCGGACACGTCGGTCTTTATCGCGACCACGAAACGCTTGAACCCAAGGAGTACTACTGCAAACTTCCCGACGATATCGCAAACCGCGAAGTCATCATTCTCGATCCGATGCTCGCAACCGGCGGCAGCGCAATCGCGGCAATCGACTTCATTAAGGCAAAAGGCTGCAAGAATATTAAGTTTATGAGCATCATCGGCGCGCCCGAAGGAATTGAAAAAGTCCACGCAAAACATCCCGACGTACACATCTTCGTCGGCTGCAAAGACTCTCACCTTAACGAAAACGGCTACATCGTCCCCGGTCTCGGCGACGCCGGCGACAGAATTTTCGGTACGAAATAATCCGCAATAATTGAATGAATAATTAATTGCCCTGACTTTTGTCAGGGCTTTTTAATGTCGCAAAGTATTTTGCACATATCGTGCCGAAGGCACACATCGTTGCGAAAGCAACATCGCCGCGTAAGCAACATCGCTGCGTAAGCAACATCGCTTGCCGCAGGCATACATCGCGCCGTCAAGCAACAAGGATTCCCTTCCGGGAGATTGCCACGTCGCTTCGCTCCTCGCAATGACATAAGTGCTTTGCACGGAACAACATAAAGCAGAAAAAAAGTCCTCATAAAACTATGAGGACTTTTTGATATTTCGTTGATTATTACTTGTCGGACGATTCGTCCTTTGCTTCTTCAACCGCCTGGAATTCCACCGTTGCGGTTTTGTTTTCGTCTTCGAGTCCGAGTTCTTCGACTGCTTCGTCGACTGCTTCGCTGTCTGCCACGACTTCGTCTTTTCTGACGCCGGGGAGTTTGTCGTCCGTGTCATACGTTACGCCTTCGCCCACGACCGCGATGCTTTCGCCGTCTTTGCCTGCGCCCTGTTTTTCTTTCTTGGTTTTGATGGAAAGAATGACGTTGGTAAGGATACCTACGATAAGAGCGGTTGCGATGTTGGTGATGGTGACGATTGCTTTGCCCTTCGTTGCAAGACCGAATTTAAGAGCGAGTCCGCCGATACCCGTGACAAGGATTGCCGATACGACGAAGAGGTTTTTGCTTTCGCCGAGGTCGACGTTTTGCAGCATTTTAAGACCGCTGACTGCGATAAATCCGTAGAGCGCCAGGCATACGCCGCCCAGAACGCAGGTGGGGATTGTTTCGATAAGCGCGATGAACGGGCTGAAAAACGCGATTACAATCGAGATAACAGCCGCGCCGACTATGGTGTAAATCGAGGCGTTTTTGGTGATTGCCACACAGCCGATGCTTTCGCCGTAAGTGGTGTTGGGGCAGCAGCCGAAGATTGTGCCGACGGTCGTTCCGAAGCCGTCGCCGATGAGCGTGCGATGGAGACCGGGGTCTTTAAGAAGGTCTCTTTCGATGATGGTGCTCATGTTTTTGTGGTCCGCGATATGTTCCGCGAAAACGACCAGCGATACGGGGATGAACAGAAGCGCGATTGCGCCGACGCCCGCGCCGGTAAGTCTTGCGGTGCCGTTGACGGATTCCTTAATTGCTTCGATAATCGCAAGGTGCGGATAATCGAGGAATGCGGTGATGCCCGTGAATTTGCCGTCTTTTACGAAGTTTTCGACAAGCGGAGTCCAGTTGACGATTTTGAGATATTCGACATTGCAAGCATAGCCGAAAATCGAGAAGAACGATGCGAGAAGGTAACCTGCGCCGATACCGATGATGAAAGGCATAAGTTGCATTTTTTTGCTGCCCTTGCAGGATACGAAGACCGTTACGAAGAAGGCAAACAATCCGCAAAGGATTGCGACAAGGTTGTAAGATTGTCCGCTGCCGCTTGCAGTGGTAAGGTTGCTGATTGCGCTGCCCGAAAGGCCTAAGCCGATAAGAGCAACCGTGGGCCCGATGATGACCGCGGGCATAAGTTTGTTGATCCATTCAGTGCCTTTCTTATAAACGATAAAGGCAAGTATGCAGTACACAGCGCCTGCGAATACGCCGCCGAGAATAATTCCCCACCAGCCGTATTGAGTTGCGCCGATCAACGCCGAGATAAACGCAAACGAACTTCCGATGAAGATCGGGCTCTTTTTCTTGGTAACCCATACGTAGAACAGGGTTGCGATACCTGCGCCGAAAAGCGCGGCAGCGGGGCTCATATTGACGCCGTTTCCCGAGCAAAGAATAGGCACGAGAATCGTCGCGCAAACGACCGCCAAGAATTGTTGAAGCGAGTACACAAGCGTTTGTTTGAAGGACAACTTGTCTTCAACGTTGTAAATCATCTTCATAAGTAACAATCTCCTTTAAAATTTATTTATATTTTGATATATCAGAGTGAAAACAGGTCGACGGCGATTTTCTCGTCATAGGGCGGTATCATTACCCTTACGACCTCCTGCTTGGACGTTGGCAGGTTTTTGCCGACGTAGTCCGCGCGTATCGGAAGTTCGCGATGACCGCGGTCGATAAGCACGGCAAGTTGTATCGTGCGCGGACGTCCCAGCGTGAACACGGCGTCGATTGCGGCGCGCGCCGTCCTTCCGGTAAACAAAACGTCGTCAACAAGGACGACGTCGCGTCCCCTTACTTCAAAGGGAACGTTGATTTTTTCGATAACGGGAGTTTCGCTTTTTTCCGCAAGGTCGTCACGATAAAGACTTATATCGAGTTCACCCACGTCAAGCGACACGCCTTCGTATTTTTTCACGTTTTCGGCAATTATTCCGGCAAGGGGGATACCACGGCTTTTAATGCCGATAAGCACGACGTTTTCAAGGGAGTCGTTTCTTTCGATAATCTCGTGCGATACCCTTTTAAGCGCGCGTGCGACAGCCGTATCATCCATAATGTTTGCCTTAATTTCCATAAAACCTCAAAAAAAATCTTGCGCCGAGACACGCAAGATATGATACACCCGTTTATTGTATGATAACCTTGTATGTCTCTCTGGACATAATTAAAGATTTCTGTTAGGGTTATAATAACACAAGCGGCGTTTTTTGTAAACCTTTTTTAAGAAGGAAAAGAAAATTTTTTTATTATTATTTTTTTTGAAAATATCGCGTTTCTTCTCGCCTGCGAATTTTCCCCGCCGCCCTTTATTTTTACTATATAAACTATATAATATATAATATTAAACATTAAAAAACGTCGGGGTGTCCCGACGCTTTGAAAACGATTGTCCTTTGGTTTTGCGACAATCAATAGTTGTCAGCGGATATTTCAAAATAACTTTGGGGATGATTGCACGTCGGGCAAACCTCGGGCGCGCACTCTCCGACGACGATATGGCCGCAGTTTCTGCATTCCCACACTTTCACCGTGGATTTTTTGAAAACTTCCGCCGTTTCGATATTTTTCAACAGCGCGCGATATCTTTCTTCGTGGTGTTTTTCAATCGCCGCGACAAGTCGGAATTTCGCCGCAAGCTCAGGGAAGCCTTCTTCTTCGGCTGTTTTTGCAAAGCCCGCATACATATCCGTCCATTCGTAGTTTTCGCCCGCCGCCGCGGCAACAAGGTTTTCCGTTGTGTTTCCGATGCCGTTAAGTTCCTTGAACCAAAGTTTGGCGTGTTCTTTTTCGTTGTCGGCGGTTTTCAGGAACAGGGACGCGATTTGTTCATAGCCCTCTTTTTTCGCAACCGACGCAAAGTAAGTATACTTGTTTCTTGCCTGTGATTCGCCCGAAAAAGCCGTTTCGAGGTTCTTTTCGGTTTTCGTACCTGCGTATTTATTCATTTTCCTTCTCCTTTATAAGTGTTTTATAATATGGAAACGGCACGCCGTCGCGTGCCGTTTGTTTAACGATTATGCGCGTTTTTTCTTAATGACGACCACCGTAACCACGATGATTGCCATAAGCACTGCCGCGCCGCCAACGCCTGCGCCGATACCGATTGCCAGCGTGTTTGTTTTCGCTTTGGGCGCGACGTAGTCTTCTGCAAAGATGAAGTAGCCGAGCTTATCGGTTTCAAACGTAATCGTGCCGTCGCCGTTATCGACGTAGTTTACTTCCGTCCATTCGCCGTTGTTGTATCTGATGAGTTTCGCGCCGTTTGCGCTGACTTGCATCGTTACGGTTGCGGGGCTCATAAGTCTGGGCTGTTTGTCGGCGTTCATAAGGACGCTTTTGTTCTTATATTCGCTGAGCGACAGGAAGTAGACCTTGCCGGCGGCGTACTCTTTGCCAAAGATTTCCTTATTTTGTCTTAAACCGTTGGTGAAGTTATCGCGGCTTGCGGCGTTGTTTCTGTCGAGTATGCAGAAGTAAACGGTGTATCCGCTGTCCGCCTGCGTCCAGCTGCCCGAGATCGTGCCGATGCCGTTATCTTCCAGAACTTTATCGTCGGGAACGTTGACGTCGCCGCCCCATACCGAGTTAAGTTCGTTTTCGGTGATGGAAATCGTCGCTTCGATTATGCCGTCCGCCGACACGGCACGGGTATATCTTTCGGATTCCGCACTGCTGTCGACCGTCCAGGCGCCGCCCTTGATAAGTCCTTTATGAACGACTCTGTAAGGATATCTGCCTTCGCCCACAAGTCCCGCAGCGTTATTCACAACCTTGTAACTTGCGTCGCTGACGCGATAAACGATGACAAAGTCTTTTGCGATTTCTTTGTAGTTGCCGCCGACGGAGTCTTTGTCGATAAGGTTTTCAACCGTGGGAAGATTGAACGATTCGCCTACGTTTGCCGTGATATCGACAAGGTTGAATTTCGCGCCGTTGACGTTGATTTTGCGGGCGAGCGAGACCGAGCCGATGAAGTTTTCGTTGCCCTTATATCTCACGCGGACGTAGCATACGCCGCCACCCTGACGGACGGGAGCGCTGCCGAGAATCGTCTTGAAATCTTCGTCAAAGGAATATTCGTAAACGATGTCGTTTGCGCCGACGACCATACCGTAAGTCGTCTTGTAGTAATTGAACGCGTCGTCGACCTTTTGCACTTTTTCAGCGAAGTCTTCGCCGTATTTTGCGTCGTACGTAACGGACGCGTCTTTAATCTTAATTTCGGTGCCGATTCTTTCAATCGTGAAAGTTTGTTCAATAATGTATTCGTTATTCAAGCGCGATACCGTGAACTTACCGTAGTATTCCCCTGCGTCGATTGCCTTTTCAACAGGCATCCATACGCCGTCTGCGCCCTTCTTGAAGTATTCCGCGAGTTCAATATTCAACTGTGACGGGCTTATGACGTTAAGAGTGTATGCCGCCGCGTTGTACGGAGCGCTGAACTTATCGACGTTGCCTTTGTCGTTGAACATTTTATTTTCAAACTTAACGTCCGAGAAGTCAAGCACGGACACGACTTTGGTTTCCGTGTCGTTGAAGCCCGTTATTTTCTTGAAGTTGCTTTTCGCGCCGAAGCTTTCGATCTTCAACGTATATTTATACGCGCCCGAAGTGGTGTCGTAAACGCCGTCCTTAATGTTGACGTTGATAACGAATGTGTTGCCGTTCTGGTCGACGACGACGGGCTGATACTGACGCTGTGTGAAGTCGATTTCACCGATGTCGAGTTTGTTTTTGAGTCCGGTATCCTCATAGTATTCGATTGCGTAAACGATGTCCGGTGACAACTCGAAGCGGTGACCGTTGATGATGCAAACGCCGCCCGTGACGAACGTTTCGAGCACCCAAACGGTTGCGTCTTCTGGAAGTTCGGGGACGAATTTGGAAACTGCTTTGCCGTTTTCGTCCTTGCTGTACTCGATATAACCTGCGCCGTCTTTCTGATAAATCACAACTTTTCCGCCGATTTCATTGGTATAGTAATAATTGCCGTTCGTATCGACAGCGTAAATACCGGTGATTTTCGCGCCGCCGATTTCGCGCGGAGAAATGGTGACCGTAACGACCGCCTCGGTATCTTTCAGGACGTAGTTTTTGCTGTCATTGCCGGTAATACCCAGCGTGACTTTGCAATCGGGATAAGTGCCGACGTTGATATTTGCCGTATTGCCCGTGCTTGTGAGCAACTTCACGTCGTCGCCCGATACAACGCCGCCAAACGTATAACTGCTGATCTGGAACGCCGTTTTGTTGTCGAAAGGTTTTTCGACGTTATGCACCGTAACCGTGATGGTTTTGGGCGTTACGGTAACCGTCGCTTCGACGGTAACGTCTGTCAGGTCATAGAATTTTTGTCTTTCGCCGACGAGTTTGAAATCGTTGACGTCAAAGGTATATGTGCCGACGTCCTTGCCGGGCAGGATAATCGTGCCGTATTCGAGCGTGATATTGTCCGTGCCTTGCAGTCCCGCGATACTAAACGTGCAGTTGACCGAGTTCGTCAAAATCGTATTTTCGCCGTTATAGACCTTTGAGGCGATAAGCGTGATTTTGCCGAGTTTGGCTTTTTGGATATCGATATACGCTTTGGGTGCGCTTGCGGAGCCGCCCGCGTTTGTGATCTGGTAATTGTTGTTCAGTTCGCCCGCGATTTCGATATTTATAAGCGACGCGCGAAGATTGTTGTTGACGTCAATGCTGTCAAGCTGGAACGTGCCTTTCCATTGGATATTTTTCCATTCTTCCGCTTTGTCGCCCAGAACCTTATCGAGCACCAATAAAGAGCCGTCGCCCGAGACGTAGTCGGTCATTGCGTAGTTGATGGTGCCGTTATAAACAAACGGCGCATGTCTGTAATTCTCGTCGATCGTAAGACGGGCTTTTCTGATTTCGTGCGTGCCGATGACGTAACTGCCGTCTGCTTCGGGCGTGATGACGTTGCCGTCTGCATTGACGTACACCTTTTCATATTGTTCGATGAGCGCAGCCGTATAAACCGAGCCTTCGACGTAGGAAGCCCGGACGTTGCTGACAATCACCTGTCTTATACCTGCATTAACGCCGTCGTACGCCGCGTCGAAAGTTATGCCGATTTTCCCCGACGGGATAGTGCCTGCAAACTTGTTCGACAACGTGTACGAAACAAGCGACGTACTTACGTCGGTCGTATTGTTGAAGTATCTTCGGGCGTTCGTATCGATGTTGAAGTTGACGTTGATCTTTGCCCTGTCAAGGTTGACGTTGTAGATGGTTTGATCGTTTGTGTTGCCCGCTTCGTCGACAAGCCAGAATCTGACCTGAATTTGCGTGAGGCCCGCGACGTTTCTGCCCTCGAACAAATCCATATAAACGTTGTTTGTATCAAGCGAAAGTTCCTTTGCCGCGCCCTCGACGCCGTCACGGGTGATTGCGTAATAAAGAGTCATCGGGCTGCCCAAAAATTCGCTGACGTAGCCGTCTTTTCCGACTTGTTTGTAGTTAAGGCTCACAAGAAGGGGCAGTAAGTCGGCATACGCGTCTGTCGAGAAGTCAAGAAGCCTTGCGATTTCGGGCTTGTATCCGTTATAGTTGTCGTATTTCACGGGAACGTTAACGGTATACGTGATATTTGACGACTTATAAATCGCTTGGAGATAATAGATGCGTTCGTATCCTTCGGGCGAAGTTTCGTCATAGCCTATGGTATATTTGTTATCGATGATTTTGTCGTTGATGCTCACCCATTCGGTTTGCGTACCTACGAAAACGCCGTTTTTAAGGGTGCGATAACTGATTTGATAGGTTATCTCCATGATGGAAGAGAGCGTGTTGAACTCGATAACGACGTTCTGATTCGTCCATGCGCCGTTATACGCGCCGCCTTTTTCAAGGTAAATTGCGGTTTCCCATTTTTCGGGCGGGTTCTTGATGTCGTCGATTGTGAAATGGTGATAATCGCTGTAAACGGCGTGGTTTGCCCAGTTTTTTTGTACGTCGTTAAGGTTCAGCCCTGCAATTTGTTCGGGAGTTTTATCTTTGACAAGATTTTCGTAGAAAAGCCCAACCGTATCGATCGCTTTGAACTTAATTGCGTATTCGCCCTTTTCAAGTCCCGAAAGGGTGAAGATGTCGGAGCCGGGGTTGTTTATTGCAATGCCTGTCTGCCCTTCGATTTCAAAGTAATTGCCGTCAACTATTTTGTAAAGGGTATAGAAATACTTGACGTCGCCGCGAGTGTCGTCGTCTTCAAGAACAGGTTTGAATTTTATGGTGTCGGTATAAAAATACGTGACCTTGACGCCGCCGTTTTCGTTAACAACGTTTTCGGTAAGGAGAGCAACTTCGTCCAATGCCGTGGGCTTGGTGTAGTCGATACCGTCGCAGTCGATGCTCAACGTCTTACCCGAAAGATTGATTGAGTTTTTATAATTTACACGATATATCGTTTCGGTTTCGATAGGCAACGCATTGTTGTCTTTTCCGTCGTACTTTACCGTGACGTAAAGCCCGCGGAAAGAACCCGTCGCGGGGTCGTTATTGTCAAACGCAAACGGCTGCACCGTTATGCTTTCCAAGCCTGTCGGATAACGCAACGTTTTCAGTTGTTCTGATGTATAATCTTTTCTTGCGTATGTTTTTGCGGAGCCGTCAACAATTGCGCCCGTACCAATATATGCTTGAAGAATGTCAAAACCTTTGATATCCGCCTCTTTAAGTCCGAAGAATTTGTCAAAAAGCAGGAAGGAGAACTGCTTTGATTGCGTTCCGTCGGTGCGGATTGACGTCAACTTGTTGAACGTAGGATCAAGAACGTCTTCGCCGTTCAATGCCCAGTCAAGGTTGCCGACAATATTGTTGTTGGTGGTATAAAGATTCGATATGTTTGCAATGGTGTCCAAAACCGCAATGTTCGGTTTGGTTTTTCCGTCCCACGCTGCGGTAACGGGTGTGAAAAGGCTCGGGTTATCGACAGACTTGACCTTAATCGTGATTTCAAGCCCGCTGATTTCGATTTTCGAAGTGGCAGTGCCTTTTACTTGTCCGCCTGCATATACAAGGATATATTGTCTGCCCGCCGTGACTTTCCAGGTCGTGCCCGAATTATACGTTGCGTCAACGACTTGTTCGGCAGTTACTCCGTCTTTATCTTCGTTTTCTTCGATTTTTTTAACACTATCCGCTACGGAAATAAATGTAGCTGTTTCTTTTAGACTAGAAAATTTATATGCGCTGTCAAGGTTTGCACTGATTTCAATCGTCGCACCAAGTGAAACAAGTTCATCGGGCAGTTTATAATAAGCATACAGCCTTTCTCTTACACTTCCGGTTAGTATTCCGTGTGACGTATTAGCACTGGTGTCTGAACTTTCAACACTAGTGCTATATATTCCCCCGACATAAGAAAAATAGTTTCTATATGTACTCGGTCTATAAGTGTAAACGGCAATATTACCGTCCGCATTCGCTTTAAGCGGCACGTTCCAATTCCAACTTGGCGAACCGATGGCAAGTTCTTGCGTGCCAGGCGTGTACGTACCTGACGCAAAAGACGTTTGATTCTCACCCGCACCCACGCGCGTAAAAGAAATTGCGCTGACAAGCAGTGCGACTGCAAGCATAAACACTAATGCAAGTCCGCTGATACGAAGTAAGTTTTTGCTTGATTTTTTTGCTCTCATATCTCTCCTCCGATACGCCGGAAAACCCGGCGGTATAGCCATAGTATGTGCAATTTTGGGCATAATGCGCCCAAAAGATATTGCTATAAATATAATATACAAGATATTACAACCGAATGTCAAGTTATTTTGCGTTATGACGCGCCATTTTGCACGTCCCGTTTCACCGTTACCCTTGCAAAACATCGTATACTCGTTGACTTACGTGCAACGCACTCTATGTCATTGCGACACCATATACTCGTTGTCATCCGTGCAACGCACTCTATGTCATTGCGAGCGTAGCGTGGCAATCGCCGGGAACGGACACCTTATGAAAGAATGCATTGCATACTTCAAATAATGCGGATTCCCTTCCGGGAGATTCTCACGTCGCTTCGCTCCTCAGAATGACATAAAAAAACCAAGCGACTACTTTATTCGTCTTTACAATTTTC
>ULJH01040390.1_pt1 | contig 17957 bp, 13 predicted proteins | sample 1950781 | NCBI WGS metagenome assembly ULJH01 (sample SAMEA4835462, study PRJEB28245) | human gut metagenome | biome: gut microbiome; material: fecal sample | place: Denmark | collected 2008 | reverse complement strand
TCCTATCTGCTCCGCAAGGTTCAGAAGGAACCATGATCCGCCCAGTCTTTTGCCGGAGATGCTGTCGCTTTCGAACAAATTATCGCCCGCAGCTCTCTTTTTCTTCGGAATTATCTTTCCGGTGTTCTCGTCCAATACTCCGAGATACTCGTTCACCGTTTTCGGATACTTGCTTCCTGGCTCGTATACGGACGTGCTCGTGTATGCGTATCTCTTCTTTCCGCGCTGCACATAGAACACTTTGGGCATATACCTATATTGTAGGTATATTATATAAAGCCGTCGATATATAAAGACTATATAAACTCGGCATGATAGGTATTTAAAGAAAAATGTAGTAGTACAACTCTACCTACATTCGGTCGAGGATTTCAGTTGATGCTCAGTTTTTCCGCATCAGCTGCAGAGAACGCGTCCTCCATCAACCCTTATCTCCATCGTTTTCCTGCGGCACTGCTCCCTCTCCTTGGTCTTCCTCCTGCGGATGTTGTGACGGTACTGTTCGAGAAGGACGAGATCCTCCTTTCCGGATGATTTGGCATCCTTCAATCTCTACCTATACTCGGAAGTACGATCGGGAAGGTCGCACCTCTCCCTCTGACAGAAGGTCTTGCCCTTCACCGCATTGGAAAGGGCATGACGCTCGATACCCCACATCTCTGCGATGACCTCGATGGAAGCTCCCCTATCAACCAAGGCGAAGAAATCGGAAACAGACTTGATCATAGTCGCCTGTGTGACGGTCTTGATGATCCTTCCTTCGGGATCCTTCTTCTCATGTTCCCTCGGCTAAAAACGAGTACAAATCGATAATCATACCGAATACGACTCTTAGATAGCATATGTACTCATAGGGAATCCAATAACAAGTATGATTTTTTGCATTACTGGGCGAGTGCTCGATTGTATGTTGAGATATTATTCTGCTATCTGCTCTAGCGGATTCTGCCTCAGTTGTTAAATTGGGTTTGTGATCGATACAATGGTCCGTAGTTTGATTATAAATTACAGATGCAGGAGGTTGGATATCAACCTGAGATGGTGTTAAAATCGATTCATCCAACAGGGATTCGTTCCTAATCGATGGATGTGCCGGTTTATTCTGAGTTGTCCAGGAGAAATTTGATCTGAACGCGATTGCAATTGCTTTCATCTGCTCTGCAAAATACTCGCTCCATTCCTGAATCCGTTGTATCGCTGCATTAATTTTTTCCTGGATCTCTTTCGCCAGTACTGATATCTTTTTGAAAGAATCGGTAAAGGTCCCTATGTTCTGAACAACCGATTCGAAGGAGTTGTTGTATTTGGGAATGTTCAAAGCCCATGTTTTGGAATTATTATTTTCCATAAACTTGTAAAAATGGCAAACCGTATTTAACCAAAATTCGGATTTGGTGCCAAAACAACCGTCCGTCGATCTTGAGCAACAGATTTCCTATGTTGCAACCGGTCTTATTTCTCACCCCACACAAACCCCGTCCCCAGCACCTCGAATTCAGGAAACGTCTCCTTCGTATCGTTCACGATCTCCTTCAGTATCCCGTCTAGGCGCGGTTGTCCCGTGAACACTCTGTATCCCAGAAGGTGATGATCGAAAGGCAGATACATCTCCGAGAACCGGAACCTTGATTCCTCATCGAAGTTGAACACCTTGTCCTCATATCTGGTCTGATAGAAGCCGGGCTTGATCGTCTTCGTGTACGGTTCGATGAGCTCAAGGACGTTCATCGCAGGATATCCCTGTCTTTCCCTGTATTCCTTCTTCGCCCACCGGTACCATCCCTCCATTCTTTCCTCAAGGAACATCCGCAGGACGGGGTCGCGGCAGTTGTCGATATGAAGGTATCCTTCGGCATCGAAGAATATCCTTATCCCGGATTCCGAGTCCGTGGGGTCGACGCCGAAGGCGGATCTGTAGTCCATGATCTGCTCATGGGACAGGAAACGATCCCAGTTGTTGTAGTACCATCTGACGAGGCCGTTCGGGCCTTCCCATTGGCGGAGAAGTGAGCCGATGACGTTGGGGTGTGCGCGGAACATTGATGATACTGGGGTGTATGATTAGGCGGATTTAAGGATGTCAGTTATATTTTCAAGGAATTCACCCTCACAGGCGGCTTTGAAACCGTCTAAAAAGCAAACTGCATTTCCGTCTTCGGATTTCCATACGCCGTCGGATTGTGTGATATCGTATCCGCAAGTTGATTTGAAATTCTTGGGCGTATTTTTGTCATATTTGGTAATCATGATGATATGCTTTCCCGATCCTTTGCCGTAATTTTCAATGACACTGTTGATATGCTCATCTCCGAACCCGTATCCGATGATAAGAATCGAATCATTATCGCGCATACGGCTGTTGATGACGGTCATATATGTTTTGAAGGGCTCATTGCAGAAGTTCCTATTTTTGCATTGGCCAGTGACGATTGGTGATAGATTATCATCATAGCTTTCAGGACCCAGATACTGTACCTTATTGGATGATATGGCTTTACAATCATCCCACAAACACAATTCTGCATCTCCATGTGGTTTGTTAACTATATGTCCTGCATAATTTACGCATCCGTGCGGATGGCAGACAATATTTAAATCTCTGAATTCAAGAGCTTTTTCAGAGTCGAATGTGGAGTACTCGTCTTCATGGCCTTGGTCATCTAGATATGCCCTTTGGAATCCGTCGTTGTATCCTCTTAGCGATCTTTCGATCATAGTATCATAGTTCAGCATACAGAAGTCAAAGAAAATTCCAGAATTATTCAATCCTGAATCTGCGGATTGTAGTACTACAGTGATGTAACCATACGGATCTTTCGGGCTAGAAGAACCGAAGAGCGGCAAGATTGTGCTGGCCTGATGTAACCTATACAATCCGCAGATTTAGGTTGCAATTCTTACGATAGCGGATACCTCTTTTCCAAAGCTCTTTTCTGAGTATTAGTTCAATAGACGTGTCTTTTCCGCGAATTGCCTGCATTGTCTTTCTGCGTTGTTCAGGAGTTAACCGGTCCGTCACGATTCTTAATTGCCTTGTGCAATAAACAAACATCGTTGCGGAGGACAAAACCAGAAGTGAATCAATACAAATCGTACCCTTTTCTGCGCACACAATCAATGTGTTTTTCTTCGCACCAATCCTGCAATTCCCGGTGTTCATCTGGAGGCAAGCAACTAACCACCTTGGTGATCTTCACGGGATAATTGAAACCCTCATCAACTTCATATTTATCCACCAGAAGCCTCCATTCGGATTCGTAATGCCACCGGTCGTCCTTGCGGTATCTGTTGAGCAATTCGATGCTAGCGTGCATGCGTAACAATTGGTCAAACTTCTTCGACACCTCTTCCCTTGTCTTGTACTCGATTTCTTCATTGAGTTTTCTGAATAACATGCTGGGATAGTCGGGATCTATCGGCACATCGTTGTATGTGATCTTATGGACGTTCAGATCGGCTGCCTCGATTTCGATGCAAACGCCACACCCTCCGAACTTGTTCCATAGCGCATGCGAGTCCGGATCGTCGGACAGGCATCCGATGTAGTACAGATTGTCCAATACCTTCTGAATCTTGTCCGTTGTCTTTTTCAGATTTACATTCTTTTTCTTGAGCAATTTGGTTACAACCTCGGCCATAACCAGTTGGTAGAAATCATCCGTCTCCTTCGGTTTCCCTACGAATGCTTTGTTCTCGGTAGCATCCTTCTGTCTATAATATTCCGCAGTTCCACAGTGTAGGTATGAACCTTTGACGGTCTTTACAGCCCATTCCAGCCCCACATACTTGTAAAGCTTCTCGGGTTTGGGCGCATAATAGTCGGAATAACAGCCCGTAACGTAATCATCGTCGGCCGTTTTTTCAATCAGATCATAAAGATCAGCAGCCGCATTCTTTTTGAGTTTTTTCTTGGACGCCAATTTTCTCAAGTGATTAACGTTGTTCCGAATATTTCTGGAGGACCGGTTTATCCTCTGGATTATTTCGATTTTCTTTTCCTGTTTGTCCTCTATTTCGTAATTCTGGACAATATCTGAGTTCCACACGTCCAAGAATGCTGCACGAAGAGATCTATCATTAATCTCGTTGCTCTGAATCGCTTCTTTAAGTTTTGAATTACTTACCATGACCTGACCTTGCTGATTGGTTACAAATGCATCAAAGCCCGAACATATCCAGCGTCCACTGGTTCTCCCTGTCCTTTCCAGTCTCCTCTTCGCTGGGATCTTCGGGAACGAAGTTCTCCAAACCATGGGTCTTCTCGAACTCCCTGAGATACTTGAACGGATACGGCACGATCGTAAAGCGGTTGAGTCTCACGAACGGGGCCAGCATCATGTCGAACACGACCTCGGGAACCTTCTCGCTCCCTTCCAGCCTCTTTATCCTCAGCAGTCCGGCGGACCAATGCAGCACGGTGTCGATGTTGTCTCCGCGCACGCCCACGAAATAATAGCATTCGCTCTTCACGTACGAATAGCGCACATCCGTGCATGCTTTCAGGTACATCTCGTAGCTGCCGCGGGCCCTGATGTCTCCAGTAAGGGAGATCGATTCATCCTCCGCATGGCCCTTCTCGTTGTCCCTGAGCTTCTGACGGATCATGTCGATCTCCGGGATCATCCTCACATCGGTGGAGAGGAATGCGTAGGTGTTCTCTCCGTCGCTTAGCACCCCTTTGATGTTTCCCTGGTCCTTGTTGAACTGTTTCCAGATGAGCTTTAGCTGGAAATCGTCCTTGACATCAGATTCCTCGATCAATGAATAAGTCATGCTGCCATCGGTATCGAGTTCGAGACAACCCATCTTGTCGCTGAATTTGGCCTCCATCCTGTGTTCTGGATCTGTGTTCTCTATCCTGACACGGTCGTAGAATCTCCACTTGCGGTCCAGTGTGTTGACCGGCTCCTTGTCCAGGATACGTTCTTTGTACCAATCGAAGAAGGTCTGTTTCGTATGGATGACATCGTCCTTGATGATTAGGTCGGAAAGGATGACAACGAGACTACTCTTGCGCTGGTTGGTGATCTTCTCGCTCTCGATCTTCTCGAACAGTTCCTTCAGCTTCTTTTCGTCCTTACGATGATAGACGGCGGCGAAGTTCTTCACCGAGACGTGCTGGACCATCGTATCTTTGTATGTCAGATGATTGGGGTCGTGGACGTTCTTAAGAACTACGACGATGTTGAACTCATCCTTCACGACCTCATCGGAGGAGACGACATCTACGCCGAACTCCTTTTTCATATCCAGCGTGATTCCGCGGACGATCGATGCCGACGTGGGACTTTTGACTTTGTCGATGATATGGATGGACCTCCCTTCCCACAGTTTCTTCAGGAACTTGTCGAAGCCGCTGTTCTTCTTGCTGTATTTGTTTCCGTCGAACAGATCGGTGCGGACGAACTCTGCCTCGAATCCGATGTCTTCGTACTCGCGGCGCATCTTCCTCAAGGTCAGGCGAGTGCGCCCCATCTTGCTCTTGTCGAAATCCTGCACCCCAGACAGGGCGAGGAAGTCCATGCTGGCCTTCTTCATCCCGCAGTAGCCGTGCTTCACGTACTCTCTTCCGCCGGAACCGAACTCGCCGCCGTTGGAGAGTTTCATGTAAGTATTGCCGACCATCTGGAACCTGGGCAGGCCTTTGAGGTACTTTCTGTCGGCTTCCGTCTCGTTCATCTTCGCTACGGAAGCGAATGTTTGAGCCGGGAACTGCATCTGCGTCTCCCCGAAGAGATCCACACAGTCCTTGGCCTTGCGTGCCTTGATGTTGAAAGTCACCACGCGATCTTCCTTCACATCCTCGGGTTCGAATGTGTATACTCCGCCGTCGAGATTGGAGTATGCCAGATTCTCTCCGTCCTCCTCTTTGTCGGAATCATTATAGCTGAGTCCGATAAGCAGCAGTTCGAAGATCATATCGGGTGCGACCTGGCTGTACTTCTCTTCCTGCACCGGATCGTCCAAGACGATGGTGTTCAGAGTATCCTTTATCTCATCCTTCTCCGAATTGCCTTTCAGCAGAACATAGAACGATGTCCCACCGAATTCGTATCTGATCGCTTTGACCGTATGGAACTTGCTCAGCAGACGGACCGCATTCTTCCTGACCTCGTATGCGGCATATTCCGCATGGAGGATCGTGTACCTCTTGTTGAACTCCACCTCGTTGACCTTGAAATTCAGACGGTTGACAAGAATCCCTTCGGTATGCCTGTGTTCTTTCGCATCACTCATCGATCTCACACTCCATCAGTCTCTTCACGAATTCGCCGTTGGGGGACACCTTCCCGTTCCTGACCTCATACAGATACGGAACGGTGACAATCTCCTTCCCGTTTGCCAGTTTGTATGTGTGGTACGGTTCGTATCTCCTGCCGCCGTCGGTCACGATATTGATCACGTACACCCTGGTGCCCTCGCAGGCCTCCAGTTTCTCGGAGATGAACTTGATGGTCCTCTCCGTCTTCTTCTCGTCATAGTAGTTGCTCTCGTTCCAGTCCTTGAAGTCCACGTACACGCCGTCTCTGATGGCGAAGTCGAATTTCTCGTAATATCTGGACGGCATATCAGACAGGTCAATCCTACCGTCGGTGAGGTGGTCGATCATTCTCTTCCCGACGATTTCTCCGAGTCCGCCCATGTAGATGTTGCGGAACAGAGGAGGCGACATCAGTTTGTCGTTGGCCTGGAACTTCAGAGGGATGTTCTGTTCCTCCAGATACTCCCTGACGTATCCAATCTGCGACATCATGGACAGTTTGGCGGTCTCGGGGCTTGCGGAATACCACACCTTCTCGAGATCCGTTTTCTGAAGCTGTGCCGGAGGACCGTCGAAACGGATCTCCAGCCCATCGGTTCCGTTCTGGTCGAAGTCGAACTTCAGCGTGAACCAGTAGCAGTCGGCTTTGTTCGGGGGAACGATGTACCCATACCTGTGGATTGTGTTCTGGACCTTGCTCAGTCCCTCCATCCTCTTGGGACAGGTGGGATTGTGGAGAACGAAGTCCCTCAGCTCCTGCCACTTGGCAATCGCTTCCGTATCGCCGCCGTAGACTGCGAAACGCAGATCGTCCAAATAGCCTACAAAGTTGTGGGATGTACGGAGACAGTCATCCAGGATCATCTCCTCCTCATCATCCCTTGCCTCGATGCTTTTCATTGTGTGAACGGTCTCGTAAAGGGTCTCAAATTCGTAGCTGAGATACGAACCGTAGTACTCCTTCGGCAGGGCGAACGTTCCGCCGTTCACGAGTTCGCTGTCCATGAACAGATACACATTCGGCATCTTCCAGCCGGTACGGGACATACGTCCGACCGCCTGGTTCACCACTTGGGCTTTCGCCAGGATGTAGGCGAAGCACTTCTTGAAGTGGTTGGGCTGGCGGTCCATGTTAGGGGTGTAGCACTGCCTGAACGCATTCTTTATCTCGAAATGCTTCTCGTTCAGAGTAATCTGGCTGGTGGCATCCAGATACTCGGCGTAAAACAGGTAGTTGTCGAGCGTGGCTTTCTTTCCGTACTCGATCTGCGGCCCGATATTCGTGGGGTCGTCGAGGTAAATGGCATCGAAGTCCTTCTCTTTGCTCACCATGTCGTAATCTGGCAGAGCCTTTCTGATCCACACCCTCTTATCCGCAAGATCGTCGGGAACGTCGTACTGGAGATTCTGTCCGGCACCGAGCGTCTGATATGCGGTGATGATGAGGATCTTCTGTCCCTTTCCGTTGCACCCGTCCGCCTTGCCGGAGAGCCTGTCGAGGATCCTGTCCTTCATCTCGGCGTAGTTGGTCCCGTTGATCTGCATAATGTACGCGGCGGGTTCTCCCGCCTTGCGGTTCAGAATCTCCTCCTCGGAACCGTGCCATTTCACTCCAACGGCAATCTTGTGCTTCTTCGCCAGCTTCTCGATGACGTAGTTCATCTTACCTGCCGTAAATTTGCCGTCGGTGGAGTTCCTGACGTGGGCGGAGAAGAATCCGATCATGGACTGGATGTCGTCGTGGGAAAGGAAGGCCTCGATCGCCTGTGCTGCACGCACGTATCTTACCTCGGCGAAAGACTGTCCTTCCTCGGTAATTCCCAGTTTTGAATAAAGGTCATCAGCATCATCCTCGTCGTCCAGGATGTCCTCCCAGGTAGCGCGGCTGTAACCGGGAACCGAAGGAAGACACTCGCACCTGAGGTTGCTGTCACCTTTCTTGAAACCGTGTCTGAGCGATTCGATAAGCTCGTGGATATCCTTCTTCTCTTTCTCGTCGAACTCGTGGAAGTACACACCGCTGTCCCTCAGATACTGGAGATGGAAGTTGCACAGCGGAGAATCCACTTCCGCGGTGGCGGACATGGCAATCACCTTTGTCCTCTCGGCCATGTGCCTGAGAACCGACTCCGGGGTTGTGTCGTACCCGGTGTAGTACAGATGGGTCTGGAGCTGCTTGTCGATGGAATCCCTCATGCTGATATAACCAAAACCCCTGCTGAAGAAGGTGGGATCGTCCAGAGCCAGGCGTTTCTCCGAACCCGTCTTGAGACGGTTGTGGATGACCTTGGTCTTGATGAATCTGGCGAGATCGGGTTCCATATCCAGAGCATCGATGACAGAATCCACGCAGTTGGTGAAGGATCTGTGCTCGTCGTTGGCCGTCCCGGGATCAGAAGAGTCGTCCTTCTGAGCATACATGTAGTTGAATGCGAGGTCACGAACCAGTTTCGCCATCTGGATGAACAGTTCGTTGAGGCTTCCGAAGAGACTTCCGAACCAGGTGGAGGTGGATTTGATGTTCTTTCCGATCAGGATGCGGTTGTACCTCATGTCGTTGTCCGTACGGACGGTGAAAGCGTTGCCGACGCTGTAAGGCTCGTAGTCTCTGAACATGAACGAGGAACCGGGCGGGTCGGTGAGGTTCCCGTCGGAGTCCAGACCGTACTGTTTGAACAGATATTCCATGTGGTGCTTCTGCCTGATCTTCTTGGAACTCTCGATGAGTTTCTTGAAACGCTCCTGAATCGGAATCTTCTTAACGGAACTCCACCAGGAGGACTCAGTAATCATCATGGCGGGGAGGTTCTTCCAGTGCTGGAGTCTGAGGAACAGGTTGCGGAACGCACGTACTGCATCCACCTCATCGGCCTGTTCGTTGATCAGAGCCTCCTGGATCACCCTCTTGAATGCGTCGAACTCGTCGATGATTATGATGTGGTCCAGAAGACGGGAGTGCTCCACGGAATCGCTGTCTTCGTCATCGCCCTTCAGCACCCTCAGATCGGTCTCGGACCAGATTGTGAACGGTGCCGCCACGATGGGGTCGATCGTGTAGAGGAATTTGGAGTCGGACATCAGGATGATCCTGTAGCTGTCGAAGTCAACGGCGGGGTAGAGTTCCCTGATCCAGCCGTACTCCTCCTCGGTGTTGATTTTGTTGATTCTTGCAGAAGGTTTCTGGAGAGGTTTGAGCACCTTATGGATTGCTCCTCTGAAGTCCCTCTCCGCACCCTCGTACTCGCTCTTCACCTGGGCGATGTATTCGGGCGCTGTGTTGGCCTGCTTTGCCACCTTCTTATAGAGATTTCTGTAATGGAAGACGTTCCTGAACACCCCGTCCTCGATGTCATTCTCGGAGAACAGTTTCTTGATGTTCTTCTTCATCGAATCCTTGTAGTTTTCGGTGAAGGAATCGGCGTTGGATTTCAGCGCAAGAACGAGTTTGGAGAACTCCTTCTCGCTCATCTTGAAGTCTTCTTTAGCGATCTTCTTCAGGAGATCGTACGGAAGGTTTTTGGTCTGGTTGCAGATGAAAATAAATTTCGCATCAGGGTTTTTCTGAACCGTGTCCAGCATGGCATAGCAGGCCTCGTGACTCTTCCCCAATCCAGTAGGAAAACTCTCGATCAGAATACCGTTCTCGTGCTCTTTGTCAAGACAGAATCTCTCTGTCGCATTAGCTATAACATGCTGCTTCATATTCAGACTCCTCCCGGTCCGACACAATCCCTACGGTCTTATCCGTGAGCCGTGACTTCACAGGCCGTATAGTTATTGCCCGTCATCATATATAACTACTAATATGTTATAATTATAACAAAGACGGCTCTTAGTGGCACTGATACTTATCCACATTACTGCGTATAGAAAGATGTCATTTGAAGGAAAAACATCCACACCAATTATTCCTCCAAATGGTACATTGGCCCCATTGTCACCTGAGTGGCACAATCTTGGGTAGACCCCTTACGAGAGGCGATGTTGCGCTCTGTCCGTTGCTCCGGAAAGTCATTGCATGGTTTGCAAACCGATGCGGTACCGCGGACCCCGCACGATATGAGCCCGAAACCGTCCATGGACGGGAATTCTACTATTGTTCCGCCCCTCTTCGGGACACCGTTCCAGTATATCACTTCCGTCATACTTTGCGATCCCAAGCCGTCTTCAACCCATCGGCGACATCGCTGGGTCTGTACTCAACAGATACCCGATACGACCTCTTAGAGGATATCTGTGACATATCTGGCACATTCATCCGATTTCGGCCGTTTTCGATTGCCGCACGCACAGGCTTCGGATCATAGTCGTCGATACACGACATTACGATCAAAAGGTGTCCGACCACCACACCTTCCAATTCGGACGGTGCCCCTCTTAGATCGATCGTCTCTTCCTGGCGATGACCAGGATCTCCTTCGCCTTCGGATCCGTCGGCTCCAGGGGCTCATCCCATCTCCCGGCACGGACATAACGATGATCGACGATATCGAATCCGTGACGGGCCACCAATCCTGTGATCTCCGTCGCAGTATAGCGCCGGTCACGAATGACGTATTCGGCAGGAAGTGAAGAATCCTCTCCGAACTGCTCCTTTCTGTAGACCAGTCCCGTCTTCGTATCGATCAAATAGAGATCGGGATCGAAGATGTCGCCGCTTTTGTGCATGACATCCCCCGGGGGAAGATCGAAAAGGACCTTGGGGTCTGACTCGACATCACATACGTTGGAAGAATGTGCCAGATGTCTCGTCAGCTCCATGTTCATTACGGATACCGCAAGATACCCTCCGACCTCACAACATGATGCAAGGGTCTCCACGATCGCCTCGTTATCAGAATCATCGGGGAAGGAACCGATGACATCGTACAGACACAACACGATATCGAAAGTCCTATCGGGACGATAATCCCTCAGATCGGACACTTCGAACTCGACGTTGGCGAGTCCGTCTTTCTTGGACAATGCCGACGATATGTTGGCTTCCGAATAGTCCACGCCCAGAATCGAGGAGGAGGGATATTTCTTCGCTATCGACAGAGAATGACGACCTCTTCCGCAACCGGCATCCATTATCCTCTTTCCAATGAAGGTGGAACACAGGGATTCCAGTGATTCGATCTCCTTCGATGCATGTCTTGCCCACGGATGGTTCTCCATATCCATCCTCCCATATGCATCCTTGAGACGGTCCTCGGAGAAACCGATCGATCCCACTGTTGGTTTGGAACGATGTTCCATGATCCTGTCCATACGATCAAAGCCATTCAAACACTGAGATTGCAAGTATATGGTGGTTTTTTATTACATCCTCTTGAAACCGCGTAGGATCCACTGTCCTATGGATTTGAACCCGTAGCGTATGGTCTCCATCGGATGACGGTATACGCTGTGTGCGGTCGCCTTGCTTTCCATGATGGCGGCGACGACCTCCTGCCATGTCCTCAAGCCGTCCGGAAGGGTCACGTTGCCCCAGCCTATACGTCCGGGCGAATGGGCGTCCGAGCCTGCCGTTATCGGTTTCCCGATCCTCTCGGCGAGCTTCATGGACCTTCTGTTGGCGCTTTTGACGGAGCGTGCGTTCAGCGCCTCCGTCCCGTCGAAATCGTACTTCAGGGTGTTCTTCTCCCCCAGACCCGACCACCACCTGTACGGGTGGGCGGCGAATGCGAACCCTCCCGCCTCGTGGATGGCGTCTATGGTGGCCTGGATGGAGAGGCCGCGGGGGATCTCCCTGTCTATCCCCAATGCGACTATGTGACCCTCCGTGGAGGAGACCTCCTCCGCGGGGATCACTATGACCTTGCCGTTGTCCTTCACGTCGAAATAGGCCTTGAAGCTGTTGTGATCGGTTATCGCCACGCAGCCTATGCCCCTCTCGATGCAGGCATCTATGACCTGCTGGGGGGTCGACTTCCCGTCGTTCGAATAGTTCGTGTGGACATGCAGGTCGGCGATCATCTGACGCCTGCCCCGTCCTTGATGTCGCCGTCCACGGTGGCCACGCATCCCTTCCCGTCGCCGAGGACGAGGACCCTGCCCCCGTCCACCACGGCCGCGACGCGTGCAGGCGCCCCGGCGGGCAGTTCGATGCCGGCACCCTCGGAGACGAAGACACCGTCCTTCACCGAGGACACCTTCATGGTCACCGCGGAGAAGTGCTTCTTGTAATCTATCACGTCGCCGGAGTTCTCGAGACCGCAGTTGAACCTGGTGCCCACGGGTATCTCCGGGTCGGAAGGCCTCAGGAGCAGCACGGCGTCCCCGCCGAGGTCCTCGTCGTCGGCCGCCAGGAGCATCCCGCACGACTCCACCCCTCTGAGGGGGCGCGGGGCGAGGTTGGTGACGACTATCGCCTTCCTCCCGAGCATCTGCTCCTTCGTGTAGTAGGCCTTGAGGCCGGCGCATATGGTCCTCGGGGTCTCCTCCCCTACGTCCACCTGCAGCTTGAACAGTTTGTCGGCGTTCGGATGGTCCTCCACGGAGACGACCTTGCCGACACGGAGGTCGAGCCTCCTGAACGCGTCGAACGGCTCGGCGGGCCTCTTCTCCTCCTTGGCGGCCTCGACCTTCTTCTTGGCCTCCGCCTCCGGCTGCTTGAACAGGTCCGGGAAGGTCACCTTGAGGTCGATCTTGCCGTATACGGGGACGGGTTCCTTCATCCGCGCCCCTGCGGGCAGAGGGGTCTGGACGGACTTGTATCCGGCCTCCTCGACGGTGCCCGGAAGACCCATGTAGTCCCAGATCTTCTCGGAGGACCTGGGCAGGAAGGGCCATGCCATGATGGCGAGGGCCTTGATGATCCTCAGGTTCTCGTTGAGGGCCCTGCCGCAGGCGGCCTTGTCCTCCTTCACCAGCTTCCACGGGGTGCAGGAGTTGAAGTACTCGTTCCCGAAGTGCGCCAGACCCATGACCGCCTGCAGGGCCTTCTTGAAGTCGCATGCGGAGAGGAACCTCTCGTACTCGGTGTATGTCTTGAATATCTCGGAGGACACCTTCTCGTCGGGGCTGTCGTTCTCCGGGATGGTGCCGAAGTTCTTGTAGGTGAAGCTGAGACACCTGTGGTACAGGTTCCCGAGGGCCGCGACGAGCTCGCTGTTGACCTTGGTCTCCATATCGGACCAGGAGAACTCGGCATCGTGGGTGTCGGGCATGATGATGGACAGATAGTACCTGATCTCCTCGGGGTCGAACTTCTCCAGGACGCGGGGCATGTCCCGGGGGATCATGGATTCGGCGTCGGTGACGGCGCCCTTCCTGCTCTTGGACAGCTTGCCGCCGTTGAACATGAGGTACTCGTTGGCCGGGATGTCGTAAGGCAGGTTGAGTCCCTGCCTCATACCCATGAGCATGGCGGGCCAGATGATGCTGTGGAACGGGATGTTGTCCTTCCCGATGAAGTAGTAGTGCTTGCAGTCGGGATTCTCCCAGAAGGTCTTCCAGTAATCGGGCTGCCCGATGTCCCTGGAGTGGGCGATGGTCGTGCTGAGGTATCCGATGACCGCGTCGAACCATACGTAGATCACCTTGTCCTTCCATTCCTCGCCCTCCACCGGGATGGGTATGCCCCAGGACATGTCCCTGGTGATGGCGCGGTCCTTGAGACCGCCCTTGAGGAAGTTCTGCGTGTACGCCCTGACGTTCTGCCTCCAGTACTTCTTGTCGTCCAGGAACTCCAGGAGGGGCTTCTCGAAGGCGGACAGCTTCAGGAAGAACTGGGTGGAGGACCTGACCTCGGGCCTGGTGCCGCAGCGGGTGCAGTGGGGGTCGATGACGTCCCCCGGGACGAAGGTGGTCCCGCAGTTGTCGCACTGGTCGGAACGGACGTCCTGCATGCCGCAGTTGGGGCACGTCCCCTCCACATACCTGTCGGGGAGGAACTTCCTGCACTTCGGACAGTAGTACTCGTCCTCATCCTTTGTGTAGATGTATCCGTTGTCCAGGAGGGTCCTGAACATCCACTGGGTGATCTCGGAGTGGACGGGGGAGTGGGTCTTGGAATAGAGGGTGTACTCGATCCCCAGGTCCTCTATCGCCTTCTTGTTCATGGCGTGGTACCTGTCGGCGACCTCCTCCGGGGTGACGCCCTCCTTGTCCGCGGTGACTGTGATGGGGGTGCCGTGCTGGTCGGAACCTCCGACGACCCAGACCTCGTTGCCCAGGAGCCTGTTGTAGCGGGCGAAGATGTCCGGTGGGAGAAGAGAGCCCGCGACGTGTCCCAGATGGATGGGTCCGTTCGCATAGGGCCATGCGATGTTTACAAGGACTTTCGACATATGTTGAGGGGTAACGACGCATTCTCCTTATAAGAGTGTGCACGCGCGGAGGTCAGGATGTGTTGCCTGTACCTCCGCGGAGGCATGAATCCCCGAACCTGCCGATGTATACCTTCGCCAGCCAGGCCATGAGGGCCCCTCCCGCGACCTCTATTACCGCCATGATGACCCAGATGGCCTCGGTGCTGCGGAAGACCGCCGCCATGGCGAAGTATCCGGACACCATCAGGATGTTGCGTATCAGCGACGACAGGAACCCGATCTCCGAATGTTCCAGCGATTGGAGGAAGGCGGAACCCACGAACACCATGGACATCACGGGGAGAAGGGCCGCCAGGCAGAGGAGGCAGACGGTCATGTTGTCCCGGAGGTACGATATGTCGTCCGACGCCGTGAACATGCACGCTATCGGGTAGGACAGAAGTGCCAGCAGTACGGAGAGATAGAATGTGTGGAGTACGGAGCGGCGGGCGGTGAAACGGTAGGCCTCCGCGACGAGGTCGGCACGGCCGCGGGCGTATTCCGTCGAACACACCGACACCACGCCTCCGCTGAGGGCCTGACACGGGATGAGGACCATGTAACCCACCCTCCATGCCGAGGTGTAGGTACCGACCACGTTGGGGTCCCCCACCCCGACTATGATGTAGTTCATGGGTATGTTGATCAGGGACATGACCATGTACTCGGCGGACTCCGGAAGACCGACGCACAGGATCTCCTTCGCCACGGGCCAATCGGGCCTCAGGTCCCTGATACGGAACCTCACGTACATATCGTCCGCACCGACGTAATAGTAAAGACCCAGACACAACGAGAGTGCACCGGCGGCCACCGTGGCCAACCCCGCCCCGGCGACACCCATGCCCAGACCGTACATCAGTACGGGGTCCAGGACCATGTTGAAGAGCGCCCCCGCCACCTGTATGACCATGGAACGGCGGGCCGCACCCTCGCCCCTGAGGACGCCCGACATGACGGACCCGGCTATGACGAAGAAGCTCCCGGCGAAGATCGGCATCCCGTAGGCGACGGCGTCCGGACCGGCCTCCCCGGCACCGAACGCATACATGAGGGGTTCCGCGAATACGACCAAGGGGACGGCCACAAGGACGGATGCCGCAAGTGCCAGAAGAAGGGATTGGCCGGCGGAACGGGTGGCCCCCTCCCTGTCGGAAAGCCCGACGCATCTGGCGATGGCCGCGGCGACGCCTATGCCGAGACCGTTGCCGATGCCCACTATGGCCGCATAGAGGGGATATGCCAATCCGAGACCTGCTACGGCGGATCCCCCCAGCCATGCGGCCCACATGGTGTCGGCCATGCTGTTGAAGTTCTGGACGAATATCGCTACGGCCAAAGGTACCGCCAGGGCCGGTATGGCGACCTTCGGGTCGCTCAGCAGGACCTTGGTACCCGACGTTCCCTCCATGATATCCGAATCCTCCGAACACACCTTTATGGTTTCGAGACGGCCGGAATGGACCTAACGGGTATGAAGGTTATGTGTAGAATATATAAACGGTATTTATATCCAACACAAATAGTATATTAATTTTACTACGAACGTATAAATCAACGGGATTACATCAGTAGATTACTGAAACATCTGACAAGTTTCGGCACATAAGGAGCATGGCCGGGAGGTCATGCGGACTCAGCGTCCGGCGACGGACGGCATGGATGCAAAACTTGTTCATGAAAAAGGAAAGAGGTAATAAAATGGACTTCTACACAGCATCCGTAATCTGGATATTCTCTGCAGTCGGCCTGGTCGCCCTCAACATCGTGAGCGGTCTCGACCTCATCGGAAACATCATCATGGACGCATGCGTCGCGATCACCGCCATCGGATTCCTCGGATACAAGAGGGTCTACGAGAAGATGGTCGCCCCTGTGACTGCTTGAAATCACTTAACCGGGGACCTGTTCCCCGGTTCCTCCATAAACACCTTGTTTCTTCGATTCCTATTTTTACGGGATCCGACGCCGGGTCTCCCCGTAATGTTTCCATCGCATCCTTACAGTCGACAGATCTCTTTCGATATCGGGATTCCGAAAGTACGGCACCGGACCTCCGCCGGAGGATGTATTATAAAATGACCGGACGGGCATCCGAAGGACCCCGTCCGTTGAAAGGGATTTGATTCCGCGTCCGCACGACGGTCTCAGTCCAGGGTTATCCTGAAGACGGAGCCGTAATCCTGATGCATGCACACGGTCGCGCTGAGAGTCTTGGAATCGTAGACGGCGCTGTACTGGGTCATCGACGTCGCCTCGGTCCCGGGATCCTGTGCGGCGACGCTCAGGATGCGCATGGCCTGCTCCCCCGTCATCTTGGCGGCACGGTCCTCCCGGGAGAAGTCGATGTAACGCTCCAATGCGCTTACTATCCCGGTGAGACGGTGGTACCCGTGACCGAAACCGTACTTGTATTCCTTCACGGAGTTCTCCAGGCGTACCACGTTCTCCATGAGGACACCGTTCTTGTAGTAGTCCTCGGCATCGTCGAATCCGGAGTAGAAGTTGGAGACGGCATCCACCTTGGTGACGCACAGCTTGTTGTAGCGCCACTCCAATACGGCGGAGGCGCCGGTGGAGTCGGTCACGAATATGTGGAAGTCCATGCCGAACACCCCCTTGATGTTGTAGTCCCCGGCCATGGCGACGGCCTCATCCACCGTGGCACATCCGTCCAATATGTAACGTGTCAGAACGGAATGCCCGATAGAGATCTTCCCCGCATCCTTCTGGTCCACGGACGACTCCCCCTCCTTGACGTCGAGTTTGAGGATGGATACGGTCAGCCCTTTCTCGTTGATCCCGTCCACGCATACGTACGGAAGCATCACGAGCATGGAGGTGTCGGTCCTGCCGTCGTCCAGGACCCCTGCGGAGAACGTCGCGTTATCGGAATCCAGCCAATACGCGTCGGCGATGGCCACGGACCTGTATCTCCCATCGGGGGCGCAGTGTATGGCGACGTTCAGACCGGTATATCCTCCGGCGGCATCCGTGTGCCTGTAATCGTAGTTCCTGGCGGTCAGGACGCTGTCCCCCGTCTCGTTGAAGGTGACGAATGCGGAGCACCCGGCGTCATAGACGCCGAATTTCTCCATGAGAGAAGTGATGTGGGGATTGCCGTAGTAGTCGTAGCTGCAGTCCATCTCATAGAGGAATCCCTCTTTGTCGACACGGTGGACGGTATCGAGCGATGCGGACATATCGTCGGTCAGCCATTCGAATGAATGGGGATTGCCCGGACCCCTGTCGGCCCCGGACGGTCCCGTACTTCCGGATGATGGAGCGGTTTCGGTCTTCTTATCCAAAATTGTTCCCCCTTTAACACTGTGGGTATGTCACGAAACAAGTCGTGCAGATATAAAAAAATAGGTTCTATGACGAATCGTGTGGGTAAA
>ULJH01071840.1_pt1 | contig 18288 bp, 19 predicted proteins | sample 1950781 | NCBI WGS metagenome assembly ULJH01 (sample SAMEA4835462, study PRJEB28245) | human gut metagenome | biome: gut microbiome; material: fecal sample | place: Denmark | collected 2008 | reverse complement strand
AAGTCAAGGGTTTTCTTGCATTTTGTTCCACATGAAAAATTCAATAGTCAAATGCAACAACTTTTTGCTTATATTTTTGTACATTTTATCGCACCACAACAAAGCCGTCAACATTCACTCTTTTGTTGGCAGCCTGTTATAACCCCTATTCTATTGCACCGACTATAACACATCACGCCTTTTTCAACGATTTATCTATATTTTGCTCTCTTTATCTACCCATCATGCCGCAATGCCCAGTTCCCGCAGGCACTCTCTAAATACGATCTCGCTTGACTTGTACCCTAATATCTTCCGTGGATAATTATTTATCCAGTTTTCGGCCTGCGCGATCTGCGCGTTCGTCACCGCCGCAAAGTTCGTGCCCTTGGGGAACCGCCGCCGAATCATGCCGTTGGTGTTCTCGTTGGTGCCCCGCTCCCAAGAGGAATACGGGTGGCAGAAATACACTTTAGTCCGGGGCAGGCGCTTGTTGACACAAGAGCGTTCCAGCTCCTCCGCCGCCGCAAACTCGGTGCCGTTGTCAAAGGTAATGCTTTTGAAGATCGCCCTAAACCGCCGGGCACCAAGTTTCCGTTCCAGCGCGTCCAGCGCCTTGACCACCGTTTCAGCCTTGCGGTTTGGTATCGCTATAATGATTTCTTTCCGGGTCTTGCGCTCGGTCAGGGTCAGTAGGGCGCGGGTGGTCTTGCGCTTCCCCTTGCCGCTGTACACAGTGTCGCCCTCCCAATGGCCGAACTCCTCCCGCCCGTCAATCTCCTCCGGGCGCTGTTCAATGCTTTCACCCGCCGGGGCGCGGCTGGCGCTTTTGTTCTTCTTCACTTTCTTATATTTGTGTTTCTTCTTTCCGTGCCGTGGCAGCTCCTCTTGCGTCAGGTTCAAAAACAGGCCCTTGGCAATGTACTTGTAGATCGTCGGCACCGATAGACTGGTTTTAAACTTTTTCCCCTCAATCATGGCAAACCCCAGCACCGCCGCCGGGCTACAATCTTTGTCTAAAATCGTGGTTTCAATATAGTTCGCCAGCTCATGGTCATTGCCTATTTTCAAGTCCGGCCCCTTTTCCCGCAGGTGGGCTTGGTATTTCTCCTCGGCAATGTCCGGGCTGTATGCGGTTTTGACCTCCCATGTTCCGCCGTCCAACCTGTCATACGCGCCGCGCTTCAACTCCCGGTAAATAGTCGAAACATGAACGCGCAGCTTGTCCGCCACCTCTCGCGGCTTCATCCCCATTTTCAGCCACTTTTCTATGCGCAAGCGGTCTGTCATGGTCAGGTGCTTATAGGTTCGCACTGTGTTTCCTCCTCTCCAACATCTGCGCTGCCAGTGTCGGCTTCTGCCGTTCTGTGCAGCTTTAGCACACAATACCATTCAAAAATAGCGGTCTGCGGCGCTTTTGTCAACCTCTCCGCATAACAGAAAAGGCCCCGGCCACCGTTCAAAACGAACAGCAGTCGGGGCCATATCTTAGTATTTAGTTCTTCGGGGTCTGCTCGGCGTCAGAAAAAATTTTTCCGATCTCCCCAATGGCGTTTTTCTCGGCAAGATCAAGTTCTTTCACCGCCGCCTCAATAAAGGCGTTGATCTCCGGGGTAACAGTAATGCCGTTTGCCTCCAACAACCCCACGACAAAGCGTTTTTTGGTCGCCTTGTCAATGGTACCCGCCTCTGCCTGCTTCTCGGCGGCCTCCACGAACTTCTTCACGATGGAGTACAGGCGCTTTTCTTTCAGCCAAGGCAGGCCGGTGTCTTTCAGCCACGGGATAACCAGCGCGGTAAAGGACGCACCCAGCACCGCAAACACGATTTCCAGCAGATTGTTCACAACGATGGTCACAACTTCATTCATGATCTTTTCCTCCTATATATAGTCGGTCAGTTGGGCAGCTTCAAAACCTGCCCGGCGTGGATGGTGTTATTTTTCAACCCGTTCAGGGTCTTGATCTCCTTGTAGCGGGCACCATTGCCAAGCTGCTGCGCAGCAATGCGCCACAGGCTGTCGCCCGCTTTCACGGTGTAGGTCTTGGCCGCCGGGGTAGCGCTTGCTTTGCCGGTAATGGCCGCCGCGTCCACCCAGCCATACACGGTGCTGGTGCTATCGGTATGTACAAGGTGGTAGGGGTGCTTTCCTGCCGTGGCAACCGCCGTCACCTTGGCCTGGCCGGGCTTCACGGTGGTGCCGCTGGCGGCCTGCGCGTTGGCGTAGTGCTTGCCACCCGCAAACTGCACAATGTCGCCCACCTTGTATGTCAGCGCAGTGTTGCCCGTGGCGGTGCCGGTGTTCGTGCTGCCGCCGGTCTGCCCGCCGGGGGTAGCTGCACCAAGACGGGCTTTGAACGCGGCCCACTTGGCGGCGCTGCCGGTGTCCTCGTTCCAGCCGATGATACCGGGGCACGGCTTGCCGTTCACATCATAGTGGCGGATAACATGGGCGGCGTCAATACCGTATTCCTCCATCAGGTACTTCACCAGTTCCACAAGATTGCTCACAACCTTGTCGGTAAAGCGCCAATGGCTGTCGTTGGCAACAGTCATTTTGCCGGTGTCATTGGTAGAGCATACCTCAATGCCAATGGTGTTGCGGTTCGTGGCCTTGCCGTAGTAAGCACCGCCCTTGGTATTGTACTTTCCGCCGCCGCAGTGCCAAGTGTAGCGGTTGCGAATGTCGCCGTTGTACTGCACCGCGCCGCCGTCGTCCACGATAAAGTCCGCCGAAACCTGCTTAGAGGTGCTGCCAAAGTAAGAGGCCGTGCCCGCTGCGCTGCCCGGCTTAGAGGTCACACCGGCGGTGTAATGCACAACGATGTACCGGATTGCGCGGCCTGCTGCCGCCGTTGTGTTGTGGGTACTGGTTTTCTTGGTAATGCTGATATTCATACTCGTTTTGTCCTCCTGTTCCGCCTTGCCGTCGTACACGGTCAAGCCGTATTTCTCAATCAACCCAATCAGCTTTTGCGGGTATCCGGGGTCGGTGGCATAGCCCGCCGCCTTGATCGCTTTGCAGGCCACCTTGTAGTCGCGCTCGCCAACCACTGCCGCATACCGCTTGTTCGCCAACAAAAACGCGCTATGGTCGGCAACGCTTTCTGCCCAACTGTCATAGGCGCGGAACAGCGCGGTAATGGTGGTGTAGGTTGCGCCGTCGTAACACTCCTTGGTGTCCTTGCTGTACGCTTTCCCGCTCCACCGCGCGTCAGCCTTAATGCCGAACAGGGCGTTGGCCTTGGTGGCAAGCTCCGATGCACCCCAGCCGCTTTCCAAGATTGCCTGCGCAATGGTCAGGCTGGCAAGGATTCCGCTTTTCTGCATATCGGCCTGTGCCAGCGGCCCCACCATTGCGAGAAATTTTCTTTGTTCCATACGGTTTCCTCCGAAAAAGAGAGAGGGCCGCACCCGCAGCTCTCCGTGGTTTTCTGTTTACGCATTATGCGCCGGGCATATCGCCGGGCGGCACCTCTGCCGCCTCGGCCTTTGCCTCCTGCTTGTCCTCCTGTTCCCACTTCCGTTCTCGGTTGCGGTCTTTGGTGGTCTTAATCCAGCCCATAATGCCGCACTCGCCGCCAAGGGTAGCAAAAACGCAGGTAATCAAGGTGTCCGGCACCGTGCCGTATACCTTGAAAAGTTGAATCATAACAATGGTGAACACCAGCAGAGAAACGCCGACGATCACCAAGATCAAGTCCATAACCTTGATGTTCCGGCGTTCCGTTTTCTCTGCGGCATTTTCAACACTTTCAACGCTATTCTTCACATTCCCGCGCCCCCTCACATACCGATCCGCTTAAACAGGTAGCCAAGCACAATGCCCACAATCGCCGTGGCAATGTAGCCCATGACCTTGCGCCACTTCTCGCCGTCGCGGCCCTCCAACGCTTCCAGCCGTTTGCCCTGCTTTTCCTGCTCTTTCAGCATACTTTGCATACTCACGGCCAGCTTTTCCACGCTGGTTGCCAACGCGCCGATCTGACGCACACTGTCCTCCAAAATGCCAATGCGTGTGTCCTGCCGCTTGTTCTCCTCCTCCAAGCGGCGGCGGAACTCCTCATGCTCCGCCCGTGTGATAGGGTTCTCCATCGTCCTCTCCTCCTTGTTCTGCCCAGTCCGGCCACTCGTCGCCGCCTATGGCGTCGCGGTATGCCTTGTCGGCCTGCGCAATCTCGTCACGCCCGGTCACAGTGTCACCCAGCTCTGCAAGCCGGGTTGCCATGATCTTGATAACCCGTGCCTGCATTTCCGTCACCGTTTCCAGCTCCGCTATGATCTGCAAATGGCTCATGCTGTGCCTCCTCTCGCAGTTGTTTTTGTTTGGCCTTTTCCAGTTCCGCCCGGTAAATCTCGTTCAGCCGCCACCGCAGGCTTGCGCTCTCCGTGTGCTTTAGCAGCCCCCTAATGCTGGCAATGCGCCGGTAAAAGTCCTGCCGTGTCATATCGCCAGCAGCATACAAAGCACTGATCTTGCGCACCTCCCGCTTTATGCGGCGCACGGTGCTTTTCCGCAGCTTCATGTGGGTGGGCCATATCCGCACACCAACAAATTCAACCCCTTGGCGCACCGGGCGTATGCTGGTCTTGCTGTTCAAATCAAGCGCCAGCTCCTCCCGCAAGAAAGTTTCCACCGCTGCTTTCCAGCGGTGCAAGGTTTCCTTGTCCTGCCCCAAGATGATTACATCATCCATGTAGCGGATATAGTAATGGATTTTCAGCTTGTGCTTGCAATACTGGTCAAGCTCGTTTAAGTAGATGTTCGCAAATAGTTGGCTCGTCAGGTTGCCTATCGGCATACCCACTTCGTACAGCCATTCTTCCGGCGGCGTGTCCTGCGGTGTCCGCCAGCGCGGCAGGCCGAACGGCTCTGCTCTGCTGTTCACCACGCCCCGTATAAACGCCATCATAGCTTGGTCTTTCACCCGCCGCTCCAAGATCGCCAGCAGCTTTTCGTGGCTCACCCGGTAAAAGTATTTGCTTATGTCCAGTTTCAGGCAGTACCAGCCCGGCCCCGGCTTGCGCTGCACTTGGCACATCCAGTATTGCAGGCGCTTGGCGGCCTTATGGCTGCCCTTGCCCTTTCGGCAAGCGTAGGAATCCTCAATAAAAAGCCTGTCATAGATCGGATTCAAATACAGGTACAGGCTCCATTGCACAATTCTGTCCGGGTAGTCCAGCGCCATCACCAGCCGCTTCTTGGGCACATACACCCACAGCTTGCGGTACGGCCCCAGCACATAGCTGCCGTTCATCATACCTTGCTGTATGACGAACAAATTATCTTCAAGCCGCGCGGTAAAATTCAAAACCTCGGCGCGGTATCGCTTGCCCTTGCGGGCGTTCCTGTCAGCCTCAATCAGCCAACCAAAATTGCACACCACCGGCCAAGCGTTTTGAATCACCGTCATTTCTTGCTGACAGTGTTTCATCCAACGATCTCTCCAAGCCATGTGTGGCGTTTCCGCCTCCACGGCAATACAAATTTTTTCCCGCCCTGTCTAAGCGGGAACGGAAACAGGCCCCTTTTAGTCTGCACTTCCTGCTGTACCCCGTAGGCCACAGCCCCCTTGCGGCGCAGAACCACCGCCCTAAATTGGCATTTAACAGACGAAAAGCGGAACGGCCCCCGATGTTGCCGTTGGCATTAGAGCGCGGGTTGTTCAGGTTGGAATTGAACACCCCGGCGTTGCCGCCATTGTTCCAGTTGCCACCGCGAATCAGGCACCGTAAATGGCCCGTTCCCAAAGAAAAACGCCTACTTTTTCACGCTGGCAATATACTTGCCCAGCAAGCAGCCGATTTCTGTATTGTACCTTGCCCATGTTTCGTACTGGTGCATGGACAGCGGCGGGGCAAACTTCGCACCGCAAAGGTCTTTGTCTGCCGCCATCCTCACCAGATTGCGCAGCCATTCCAGTTCAACATCAAGCTCCTGCGCGGTAGTCTTGCGGTAGTATTTCTTTTCCAGCTCAACGGCCAAATGGTACATTTTCAGCATGGAAACCCGCATATCATCCGCAAGGTCACGATCTTTCCGGCTAAAATTTTTGGTCAGCGGCCTGCCGTACTTCATCATTTCCCCGATCTTCTCTTTCAGGCGGAACGGTTCATAGCTGCCCGGCGCGGGCATTTCGCTCTGCATAGCTCGTTCACCTCCTCCAAAATTTCCCCAAACCCACCCGGCGCATTGCGCCTGCCAAAAAGCCCTAAAAAATTTGCCCGCGCACAGCGCGGGGTGTTGTTCCCGTTGCTGTGCGTGGGCTTGTCCTGTTGTCCGCCGCGCTATCGCTTGGCGGTCAGTGTTTCAGGGCGCAGTGTACAGTTATTCGTAAAAAGCGGAACGGCCCCCGAGGCTGCCGCTGGCATTAGAGCGCGGGCCGTACAGGCTGGAATTGAACACCCCGGCGTAGCCGCCAGTGTCCCAGCGGCCACCGCGAACCAGGCACCGCTCGGCCTCGGCGTTGTTGATGTAGAAATAGTCGCTGCCGTAGGTAGCGTCAATGCCGTCACCCGTCAGCGCCGCGTCGGGCAGCATGGCAAGCGCCTGAAGCAGCAACTTGGCCGCAGCGCCAATGCTGCTGTCACAGGTAACATCCTTGAAACTGCAACCGTTCGCGCCGGTGGTGTGGGCAATGGTGGTGCTGTAAGTCCATTTGCCGCTGATAAAGTCCAGCTTCACGGTGCCCTGCGTGGTGCCGTTGCCGTCCGGGGCCACCAGCTCGCCGGTGGCGGCGGAAATAGCTTTCCACGCGGCGCTGCTGGCGCTCATGTCACAGGTGGGCGCGGCGGCGTTGTTGTCCGCGATCACCTGCACCTCGCCTTTCACAAGGCGCAGTCCAACGCACCACTCCCACACATTGCCGTTCAAATCCCAAATACCCTCCAAGGTGCCGTCATGGCTCCAAGTAACAGGGCCGGTGCCGGTGGCAACGCGCCCGGTCTTGTCGTTGTCCTTGCTGGTGGGGATTGCGCGGTACAGGCTTTCGCGTGTGTCCTTGCCGTAGTTGTTGTTGCCGTAGGGTTCCTTGCCCGCCTTGTGGCACCACAGGGCAATGGCAGCCCACTCCGCGCAGGTGATCTCATGGAACTTGCCACCCTTGGCGCGGTTGTAGCTCACAAAGGTATCAAGGCCCGCCGTGTTGGCCGGGTTCTCGCCGGGCAGGCTGTACGCTCTGCCGTTGTAGTGGCTGGTCTGATACTTGCCCACCCAAAAGCCGTCGATCTCCACGCCGTTCACCCTGAACGCGGGGTGTACGCTGGTGTCGGCGGTAGAAAGCACGTCACACAGGCGGAATTTCGGAATGAACACCATAATGCTCTGCATTTCCTTGTCGTCGTACTTCATGGCGTTGTTGGGGCAAACGCTTTTCAGGGCCAGTTCGGCCATATCAAAATTAGCCATAGGTTCGTCCTCCTTTATCAGTGAATCATAATGCCATCAATGGCAAACAGGTACAGGCTCACATCCTCGGTGTCCAGCGGCTCCGGGGTGCGGGTCACGGTTTCACGGCTCATGCCCTCGGTGTTCTCACCGCCCTCGGTCTGCGCGTCGGTTTCCTGTGCCGTGGTCACGGTTTCGGTGTACTTCCGCGCGGGGATTTCCACCTGTGCCGCGTAGTACAGGCCGCGCCCGGTGGTCAAATAGCCCTCGCTGTCCACCATAATGTCGCGGGTCACGGGGTCGTCCTGCTGGTAGCGGGCAAGGTCAAGGGTCAGCGCACCGTCCGCAAAGTCCAGCTTTGTGCCGGTCAGGTTGTAGTTGATCTTCTTGCCCTCGTTTTTCTCAATGATTTTCATGCTCTTATCCTCCTGTTACTCGGTGGGTGCCGGGTCGGTCATGCCGCCCGTCACTCTGATCTGCACTTTCACGGTGGTGGCGCTGCCGTCATGCACCAGCTTAAAGCCGTTGCGGGCACGGTCAGTCACCCGGATATTGCCCAGCCTGCCGCCGCTGTACGCCAGCACTGTTACCTCCACGCCGTAATTGGTGCTTTCGCGCAGCTGCGCAAGGGCAATGGTGGTGGGCGTGTTGTTAAACGGCCACTTGCTGCCGGTCTGCGCCAGCGTGGCCGTGTGCATCTCGTCGGCGTAGTTGTAACCGTCCTGCACCGCCTTAAACTGCATAATTGCCCCGGCAAGGGTCATGTCGGAAATGCCCAGCTCCATATTGTTAAAATGCTGCTGGTCAAGCAAGGTGCCCTGCTGGATAACCTCGCCGCTCTGGTCAGTTACATGGTCTTTCCAATAACTGCGGTCATAAGCCATGGGTTTGTCCTCCTCTCTTTTACTCCTCGGTTTCGATCAGCGGGAATGTAAAGCGCAGCAGCGCCACATTCAGGCTGGTGCGTTTCAGGCTGATACTCTGCTGTCCGGCCAGTGCGCCGTTGATGTCGTACACCCTTACGCCCGTGATCGTGTCGGCCTGCCCGAAATTCGGTACATTCACAAACACGACCACATTCGTGCCGATGATTTCCTTGCTGTTCACGGTGCCGGTCTGCCATGCCCCGCCGTTCAACTGGTATTGGAACCTGTCAACGCTGCGCAGCAGTTCTTCCCGTCGGTCATTCAGAAATTTGTCGGTAAAAAACGCCATGTTCGGTTTTCCTCCTTTCCCGGTTGTTTATGGCATCGTACCGCAGCGGTCTTGCCCGCTGGCGGACGGTACGGCTGTAAATGCTTCGGCGGCCTCCACGCCGCCCTTGCTCCCGTGCAGCTCTGCACGGATAGAATAGCCCGCCGTTCCTTGGTACATAAACAGCGGGTTTTGCTTTCCGTACTGGCCGTTAGCCTTTTCAGTTTCCATGCTGTGCCTCCTCCGGCAATGTGCCTGCAAATTCAGGGCTTGCGGTGTAGCCGGTTGCAACTCCACCGCTCCGCAGCGCCCCGCAAACTGAATAGCCCACCGTCGCCGGAACGGGCAGTGTGCCGGTAAACTCCGGGCTTACAGCAAACGCTCCCGGCTGGCCGCCTGTCAACAGCGCATGGTGTGCCGTATAACCCAAAGTGGCAGGCATCCACCACACGCCGCAGTAGATCGTGCCGCACTCCGGCACGGTGTATGCCCACTTGTCCACCCTGCACCCGGTAGCCAGCGTGTGGCGCACCATGTAGCTAAGGCTTTCAAGGTGGGCGCTCCACCGTTTCGCGGTAATAAGGCGGCGCTCCATTTCCGCCGGGCTGTAAATAATGGCCGGGTGTTCCTCCGTTGTGTCTGTCACATTGATATACAGGTGGAAAGTGCCCGGCTGCCCGCCGTACTCGAACCATTCTTCCAGCATAGTGCCGGGGTAAATGGCTTCGGCTTGCAGCTTTACCGCGCCCACAGTGCCCATTAGGCGGCGTACCGTCAGGGCCGTCTTGATAATGCGGCGCTTTTGCTCTACGCTGTACCCGGTGTCGTACCAGTCCACTTTCCAGTTGATCGCCAGCGCGTCAAGCACGGGTTCTGTGGCTGTGTCAAGGCTTGTGTAAATTTGGCTGTCGTCGATATAGCGCAGCGTTCTTTCGTGCAGCACACCCACTGCCTCGCTAAGCGCCCGCACCCAGTCCTGCCCGGCAACCACGCGGGGCACAGCGTCCACAAGGCGGGCGTCCCGCAGGTCTTTAATCATCTTCCAGCCCTCCGTATGTCACGGTCTGCCCGGTGCATTTCGGCAGTTGCGTTCTGCCTACCACAATATCCGCCGGGGCGGTCAGCTTCACACGCTTGGCTCCTGCCTCGCGTATTTTGGCGATCAGCTCCGTGGGGTTAATATCTCGCCCAAGGTGCCGCTGCCAGCTTTGGTAGCTCTGCACCGCCGCCGTCACCTTTTCCTGTATGGTTCCGGCACTGCGCTTGTCGCCGTCGCCAATCCAGTAGGTAAACGCTATGTTGTATGGCACCTCCTCCGGCTCCACGCACACCACCTTGTCGCACAGCGGGCGCAGGTTCTCGCCACTGATATATTCGGTCAGCTCCTCCCGCTCCGTGGCGTTCGGCAGCCGCCCGCCCTCCATCACAAAGTAAATGGCAATCACGCACGGCTCCGGGCTGGTGATCTGCACATCCGTCACATCACTGCGCCATTCCCGCACATGGTATTCGTAGGCGTCGCGCGGCCCGGCGCAGCTAAACCGGCTCGGTGCCAAATAGGCCCTCTCGGTCAGGCTGTCGTCGTCCTCCACATCAAGGCCGCCGGTGCTTTCGTCCACATTGCTCACACTGGCTATGTACGGGATGGGGTCAACAAGGATGTTGATTTCCCCGGCCAGTATGCCGCTGCTCTCCGCTCCGGCCTCCTCCGCCTGCACGATGGTGTCCACATAGGTTGAGCCGGGCGGTATCTCCGCATAGTCCAGCGTATTAAAATACCGCCCGCCCTGCGTTTTCACCCGCGTACCGGCGGGCACTGCCACGGTGTCGGCTCGTGCCTCTGCCAGCAAAAAGCGTTCCTTGGCCGTGGCCTTTTTGCTTTCCTGCCGTGTCAGCCCCAACAGCGCAACCAGCGCGTCCAGTGCCTCGCCGGTGCTGGTTTTCAAAAGCTCTGCCTGTCCCTTAATGTCTGCGTACTGCATGGTTTGATATTCGATCATGGCAAACGCTTTCAGCAGCAGGGTCTTGGCGTCAGCCTCCCCAAGCACCAGTTCCTTGCCGGTCTGCTCCCGGTAAATCCGGGCGTACTCGGCCTTTAACTGCTCCTCGGTTTCCTGCAGGGTCATGTTTTCAATAAAACTGATCTGTGGCACATTCGCCAGTTCACTGATATTAGACAAGATCAATCACCACCTTTGGGGTCATGTTGCCGTCGTGAGCTTTGCTGTCCGTCCATTCAACGCGCACCACCCGCGCCCTCGGCTCATACATCTTGGTTTTGCGCACATACTCCGCCGCAAGCAGCGCTTGGGCGCTCTCCTGCGGGTAGTCGGTTGTGCTTATGTCAATGCCAAAATCCCGGTCTAAAGCCTGCTCCCCGGTGTGGGTGCCATACAGCACTTGCAGGTTGCGGTAAACCTCCTGCGCTTCGCTGTCGTCCACCGTACCGGCGGCAATCTCAATAACCGGGCTGTCTGCCAAAATCACACCCAGCCCTCCTTACAGGTATTCTTCAATGGTCAGGCTCACTTTACATTCCACCAGCACACCGCCTTGCAGCACGGCGTCCCATGTTTCGCTTATGTCCGTGATCTTGAACGGGTAGGGCGAAAGTGGAACCCCGCCCACCACAAACCAGTCCACGGCGCTGCTCTCCGCCATACGCTGGAAATAATCAAGCGTACTGCGCGGGGGCACACCGTCCTGCGCCCGCAGTAAAAGGTCGAATGTATAGCTTTTCAGTTTCGGGCCTACCCACTCACTGCGGGCCTTGCCGCCCACGACTTCGTGTGTTGCCCAGTCGCTCCCCGTGCTGCCTTTCAGGTTGCTTGGGGTAAAAATCTTTGTGTGGCTCACGGTGAACACGCGGCCCATAAAACTGCCTATTGCCATCTGGCACCTCCTTACGGTAACGGCTGGCTGCTCTCGCTGCCCGGTGCGGCGCTGGTGTGCTTGTGCTGTACAAGGCTGATACTCTGCACTTTCACATCACCGCTGGCACCCTCGGCGTTCAAGATCGGCGCACTAACTTCAACCTTGGTCGGGCTGGTAATGCTTATGTCGCCGCCCGCGCTGATCGTAATGCTGGCCCCGTTTATGTTAAGGGTCACATCCCCGGTCACATTGCGGGTCACGGTGCCCGTTATGGTCTGCAACACATCCCCGGTCACTTCTTGCTCCAAGTTCCCCGTCAAGGTCTGCTTTACATCCCCGGTCACTTCCTGTTCCACATTGTCAAGGTATTCTTGCTTGGTGGTGCCCTTGCGCTTTTCCTCGCTGTCGCCGCCAATATTAAACTTGAAGTCACCGCCCGCCGATATGCTCATAGCGCCGGTGGCCTCCAAGCTCATAAAGGTGCCCGCTTCAATGGCTACGGTGGTTCCGGCCACAATGCCCATGCCCGTTTTGGCCTGTATGCTGGCGCTGGCACCGCTGCTTTTTAGCTGCAACTGCCCGCCCGCAATCACGCTTACCGGGCCTTTTGCCTCGTCGAAAATTTCACCGTTGCAGGTGCGCCCGGTGCGCTTGTCCACATACTGCGTGTACACGCCTGTGTTCTCGTCGTACCGGCTGTACGCCTGCCCCTTGCGGCTGGTGCCGTATTCCTTGCGGTACAGGCCCTTGTATCCCTCCGCCGGTTTGTTGGTTTTGTTCCAAACCGTGCCGGTGGTGGTGCCCGCCGCCGTGCCGTTGCTGTTGTGGGCAACACTCACGACCTGCCCCACGCAGGGCATTTTGTATTCGCCGTTGCTCATGGCGTTTATCTGCCGGGTCACGCTCTTGCCCCGGTCAAAGTAGGTCACTTCGTAAGTTCCGGCCTCGTAGTCAATGGCACTCACGCGCCCGGTTCTGTTGGTGCTTGCCAATGCTGCGCCTCCTCACTTCGTCGTAATCCCGCCGCCGTTGCAATAGCTGGCTGGCACCCAGCCGGTAACATTCTTGCCCACGGGCAGCTTGCCGCACCTTGCGGCGGTGTTGGTAATGCGGTATCGGTTATTCACCAAAATACCGTCATAGAAATAGAATGTGCCGCTCTTGTAGCAGCTCGGCTTCGGGGCAACGCTGGTGTAATAGAACGGTGCCTTGGTCAGCGTCACCGCCGCGCCCGCCGTTGCGCCCGCCGCCGCGCTGGCCGCATTGGCCGCCGGGCTGGTGGTTTCGTAGGCGCTGTTGTAGCTTTCGCTGCTGCTGTCCTCGCTTTGGTGGTATTCGATATGTCCGCCCACATCCCAGTAATGGAACGGGTCAAAAATACCGCTGCACTCAAAGCTGGTCACAAAGCCGCCGCTCTTGGTGTACTTGTGCGTCACCTTGTCCACAAAGTATTTGCCGTTGATTCCTCCGTTCAGGCCATCCCCGTACCCGGTCAGGCGCAGGTTGTTTCCGGCGCTCACGCCCCAGTTGCCCATAACGGAAAATTTCAGCTTCACTCTGCCGTGGTTGGCATTGTTGATCTCGGCGCAAAGCTGTACGCTTGCGTCGTAAACGCTGGTGGCGCGGCGGTTCACATTCTTGGTGTGGTTGCCGCCGCCTACGCTGCACACAATGTCCAAATCCTTGTCGGCGTCGGTGTAGGTAAAATACCCGCCGGTATAGGTGCCGGACAGGGTCGTGTTGTAACTCAAGCTGCCGGGTATAATGTTCGTGCGGTCAAAGTCCTGCACGGCTCGTTTTCCCTTGTAGCGCTCCCGGTCATATACCCACAGCCGCTTTGCGTACACTTTTAAGATCAGGCCGTAGTTTTTGCAAAGGGTGTTGTAGTAGCTGCTGTCGGTGCCGTCCTGTTCGTCGCACTCTATGTCGTAATCGTCTGCGTCATAGGTGAACCCCAGCCCGTACCGCCCGGCAATGCTTTCCCCAATTCGCTTTATGGAGGTGTTCTTCCAAATGGTTTCCCGCTCCAACTCGCTAAAATCGGTGTCGCTCGGCTTGCTCACGCCGCCCACCTGTAAAGTGGTCGGCGCGTCTTGGTAGGCTACATCGTCAAGGATAAATAGCCCGCACTCCATCACATGGGTGTCACCGGGGCCGTTCCAATCCCGCCCGATAATGCGCGGGCGCAGCGTCGCGCCCTCCTGCGGCAGCCAGCCGTGCAGCCATTTACTGTCCTGTGCGTCCAGCGTAATGTCTATGCTGTCGCTGTCGTCGGCGGCATTGTCAACATAGGTCAGGCTCTCGATCTCCGCGCCTACCTGCCCGGCAAAGGGGGCATTGTTGTAGGTTACATCCAATTCAACCCGTCTGCCGTTATTCATAGCTTGCCTCGTACTTCCACGGTGGCAGCAGTCCGTCGCGCTCCTCCTCCAAAACCGGGGTGGCAAGCACCACCCCGGCCTCAAAAAGGAAAGTGTCGATCTGCTGCGGGTTGGCCGCCATCAGAATGTCCGCATGGTATTCACTGCCGTACACCTGCTTTGCAATCACATCCCAAGTGTCACCGCTCTTTGTTGTGTATGCCATATCGTTTCTCCTGTCAGTAGGCCGTCCGCGCCTTTCGGCGCATCATTTGTTCGTACCAAAGTTCAAACCGCTGCTGCGCATCGTCCAAAACGCTTTCCAGTACAGCCCGGTCAGCGTTGCCCTGCACGGTGATCTGCGGTGCAAATACAACCTGCCCGCCGCCGTCCGGGGTTCCGCTGCCGCCCTGTTCCGGCTGCGGCTTGCCAGTGTCGATCTCTTGCAGCTCCACAGCGTTGTTACCCTGCGTTGCCTCAATCGTCGCCAGCTCCACCGCACCGCCGCCGTCGGCATACGGTACACCTGCCGCCACGGCGGCCTGCTCTCCGCTTACCCCCAGCATACGGCCCGCCTGCGTCCAAGTGTTGATGTTGTCGCTGCGTACTCCGCGCTGGAAACTGATTACCGCCTCGGTTCCGGCTTCACCGGCGATAGAAACACCGTCCGTAAAGCCGCCCCTTGCCAGCATGGGCAAGGTGGGTATATTGACGGAAAAACTCTTGCCGCCAAGTATGGGCACCCATTCCGGGATAGTCAGGCCCAAACCGTTTATGCCGGAAATCGCCTTGTTGATGATCGCAATAACGGCGTTCAGCGGCGCTTTGCACAGCGCCACCAGTCCGTCGAAAGCAGAACCGAAAATCTGTTTGATTCCCTCCCACGCTTGGCTCCAACTGCCGGAGAACACCCCGGTAATAAAAGTAATCAAGCCTTGGAAGATTTCCTGAATTGCACTCATAACTGCGCTAATTCCTGCGCTGAACGCTTCAAACCCGGCCAGCAGTGCGGGCACAACCACGCTGCCAATGGTCATAATCACGGTAATAATGCCCTGTATGATCGGCATTGCCGCCTTAATGGCGCTGCCAATGATCTGCATACCCGTCATAACCGCACTGCCAATATTGGAAATTATGCTGGCTATCGTCGGCGCTGCCGCCGTAAAGGTCTGCAAAATAATGGGCAGCACCGTACCCGTGATAAAGGTAAATACATCCTGTATGATCGGCTTGACCGTGCCCGTCGCAAAGGTCACGATCTGCCCAACCACACCCATGATGGATTGCAGGATAGTCACCACGCCGCCAAAGGCCGCGCCTGCGTTCTCGCCAAACAGGTTTGTGATCGTGTTCTGCAAGGGGGCCAGCGCAGCGGCCACGCCGCCCTCGCTGAAAAGCCCCGTCACAAAGTCGGCCACGCCTTGCAGCTTGCCGGTGAACACATCAAATACCTGCCCACCGGTTTCACCAAACACATTCACGACTATGCCGCGTATGTCCTCCAAGTGGTCGCCCAAAATGCTTACCACGGCAATAATGCCGCTGATTGCAGCAATTACCGGGGCTGCCCCGGCAAACAGGCTGCCAAAGCCTCCTGCCACCGGCCCCCAAACGCTGCCCAGCAGTCCGGCCCCGGCTCCGGCAAAGTTGCCCAGCGCACCCAAGGCATTAGAGCCAACGCTCACCACGCCCTTTGCCACGCCGCCAACCTTGCCCGCCGCGCCGCCGATTGCCTGCCCCACGCCGCTGTTCGCTACGGTGGAGATCGCATTCCCGGCTTTTCCGGCCACCCAGCCAGCACCGTTCTGTGCAAGCCCCTTGGCACCGCTCACAAGGTTGGTCAAACCCAAGCCCTCCGGCCCCGCAATGCCCGCAAGGATTTCTTTGCTCACACCAATGGTGCCCTTGCCGAAACCTACGATCTTGCTGCCGATGGTGGTATTCGCCACATTCCCGGCTGCCGCGCGGATTCCGCCAAAATACTGCCCTATGGGGCTGCTCGTCACAGCGTTTTTTGCCATACCCAGCAGTCCGCCGCCTTGCTTTGCGTCGGTGATCTGCCCGGCCACGCCCATAAGGCCCTGCATAAACTTGTAGTCGGTGCCCTTTTGGTTGGTCAGTGTTCCACGGTTTTTAATGCCAAAGTAAGCACCAATGGCGCTGTTCTCCAACCGCTGCATAAAGCTGCCGCTCCCGTTACTGGTAACGGCTCCCCACTGCGTCCGTGTCATGTTGGAGTTTGCCATTGTCGCGCCAACGCCTGCGGCCTCGGCCACATTGCTGATCGTGCCAACGGCATTGCCCGCAAACTTCTGTCCGCCGGTGAACAAACTGCCCACCGCGCCCAGCAGGCCGCCGCTTCTCTCGCTGCCGCCCGCCGCCACGCCAAGCCCGCCGATCTCACCAAACAGCAGGTTCCCGGCTCCCTCCAAAAGATTCCCGGCCAGCGGCGCAAACTTCATGGCCGCAAAGGTTCCGGCCAACCCGCCAAGGATTCCGGCCACCTGCGGCCCGTTGTCTGCTACATAGTCCAGCGTCTTTTGCACATAGGGCAGGGCTGCTTGCAGCGCGTCGCCCAGCTTGGAAATACCAGCGCTCAACAGGTCGGCCAGCGTTCCGGCCAGCGTTTGCAGCTGCGGCATATCCTTACGCACACCGTTCATCAGGTCGATCACAGCCAGCGACAAGGTTTTCTTCACGGGCAAAAACTCCGTGCCAATGTCCTGCTTTAGCGCTGTCACGGAGTTTTTCACCATCGTGTCAATGCTTTCGCTGGTGCTGGCCTGAATAATAAACTCCCGCTCCATACTTCCGGTGTACAGGCTTGGGTCGCTCACCATTGCAAGCGCCTTTTCGTAAGCGCCTAAATTGTTTGTGATCTTTGCGCCGCCCTCAATGGCCCACTGCCCAAACAGGGTGCTAAGTGCAGCAACCTTGCGTTCGTCCGGCATATCCTGCAAAGCGGTAAAAACTTCTTTCAAAGTGCCCACGCCGTCGGTCTGCATACTCTTGGCTATGCCCTCGGCGGTAAAGCCCAGCTCCTCCCACATTTCCTTTTGGGCCTTGGTAGCGTTGCTGCCCTTGCTCAAATTGGTGTAAATGCGGGAAATGCTCGTGCCTACCCGGTCAGTGGCAACGCCGGTAGCCTGCATGGCCGTTGCCATAGCGGCAGTAGCCGCCGGGTCAACGCCTGCAATCTGGCCCATCGACGCCGCGCTGTTCACGCTCTGTGCAATTTCTCCTGCCGTGGTTGCGTTATGGGCACCAAGGTAGTTGATTTGGTCTAACAGGGTCATAACCTGTTTGTGGTCAAAGTTGAAGCTGGCCTCCCACTTTGCCACATAGTTACCGGCGGTTTGGTCGTCCAAGTCCATTGCCGTTGCGGTCACAGCAGTATCACGCAGATACCCCGTTGTTAGCTGCTGGTCTACCCCAATGCCCGATTGTCCCAGCGCGGCGCTCATGGCCGTTAGCTGGTCGGTGGTTCGCGGTATCTCGGTACTAAGGTCTTGAATGTAGGTTTTCAGTGCGCCGTAGTTCTGCTTAAAGGTCTTGCCGTTGTCGGCAATCGCGTCACTCACCGCACCGCTGGCGTCCGCCAAGCCGTCCACATAGCGCACCACGGGGGCCATGGCGCTTTCAAGCGCCTGTGCCTCCTTGGTGCAGCCCGCAATGCCCACCGCTGCGGCGGTGGCAACCGCGCCCATAGTGGCAAGGCCGACGGTGCCAATGTTGCTTATGCTCTTGGTTAAACTGCCAATTTTGCTTTGTGTACCGTTGATCGCCGCCGTCAGGCTTTTGTCCATCCGGCCCGCAATCTTGATACTAAGCTCTAATGTTTTGCTCGTCGCCATTCCTCCGCCACCTCGTCGTTCAGCTTGGCGAACTCACGGGTCGGCAAATTCAGGTAAAAATCAACGCCTGTCCGCGTCACAGCGGCAAGGCGTATGGCGGCCTTGCGTAATGCTTTCGCACCGCCCTTTACTCGAAAAAACCCGCGTCGTTCACGGCGTTTTTAATTTTCAGCACTTCGTACAGCGGCAGCCCGGTAAAGAACTCCTCCGGCAAGCCCGTTGCCATTCCGGCAAGGATACAGGCGTACAGGTAGTTGTAGCTGGTATCCGTCACCATAAAGCCCGCGCGGGTCAGGCGGTTTTCCGCTGCGCTCTCGTTCAGGCTGTTCAGGTCGGCAACGCCGTTCAGGTCAATCTCCGTGTACTGCTTGCCCTCAAAGTAGTAGGGCTTTTCCAGCCGCATAATGTGGTTCTCGGTGTTGCTGTCCACATTCATGTACCCCATCACCATGCCGTAGATTCTGCGGGAAACGCTGCGCGGTGCCAACTTGAAAAACTCAATCGGCAGGCCGGTGGCCTTGGCAGCCAAAATGCGCACAAAGGCGGTGGTGGTTTCGCACAGCAGCATGGCGGCAGGCTCCCTCTCATTGAAAAGCTGCCTCTGCGCGTTGATTGCGTCCTGCACGGTCAGCTTGTC
>ULJH01060433.1_pt1 | contig 18315 bp, 10 predicted proteins | sample 1950781 | NCBI WGS metagenome assembly ULJH01 (sample SAMEA4835462, study PRJEB28245) | human gut metagenome | biome: gut microbiome; material: fecal sample | place: Denmark | collected 2008 | reverse complement strand
AGCGACAGCCGATATAGAGCTGGCTTATACGCTGGCCGACGGTCTTGAATATTTGCGTGCCGGAATCAACGCCGGTATGGATATTGACGCATTCGCTCCGCGGTTGTCTTTCTTCTGGGCTATCGGCATGAATTTCTTTATGGAGATCGCCAAGATGCGTGCCGCACGTATGTTGTGGGCTAAGATCGTAAAACAGTTCAACCCCAAGAATCCGAAATCTCTCGCTTTGCGTACTCACTCGCAAACGTCGGGTTGGTCACTGACCGAACAAGATCCGTTCAATAATGTGGGTCGTACTTGTATCGAGGCTATGGGGGCTGCTTTGGGGCATACCCAATCGTTGCACACCAATGCTCTCGACGAGGCTATCGCCCTGCCAACCGATTTTTCGGCTCGTATCGCTCGTAATACTCAGATTTATATTCAAGAAGAGACCTATATTACAAAAGAAATCGACCCGTGGGCAGGTTCTTATTATGTAGAGGCTCTGACTAACGAGCTGGCTCATAAGGCATGGGAACATATTCAAGAGATCGAGAAGTTGGGCGGTATGGCTAAGGCCATCGAAACCGGACTCCCGAAACTTCGTATCGAAGAGGCTGCCGCCCGTACGCAGGCACGTATCGACTCGGGTAAACAGACGATCGTGGGTGTAAACAAATACCGTCTTGAAAAAGAGGCTCCCATCGATATTCTCGAAGTCGATAATACGGCTGTGCGTAAAGAGCAAATCGAGCGTCTGCAAGATTTGAAAGCTCATCGCGACGAAGCCGCGGTTAAAGCGGCTCTTGATGCGATTACCGAATGTGTGAAGACGAAGAAGGGTAATTTGCTCGACTTGGCTGTCAAAGCCGCTAAGGTTCGCGCTACGTTGGGAGAGATTTCCGATGCTTGCGAAGTTGTCGTAGGTCGTTATAAAGCAGTAATCAGAACTATATCAGGCGTGTATTCATCAGAGACTAAAAAGGATGCCGATTTCGTTCGGGCAACGGAATTGTGCGAAAAATTCGCTAAAAAGGAAGGTCGCCAACCTCGTATCATGATAGCGAAGATGGGACAAGACGGTCATGACCGTGGGGCCAAAGTGGTAGCTACCGGATATGCCGATTGTGGCTTTGACGTGGATATGGGACCTTTGTTCCAAACTCCGGCGGAAGCTGCGCGTCAGGCTGTCGAAAACGACGTACATGTGTTGGGCGTTTCTTCTTTGGCTGCCGGCCATAAGACTTTGGTTCCTCAGGTAATCGAAGAGTTGAAGAAATTGGGTCGCGAGGATATTGTGGTAATTGCCGGTGGAGTTATTCCCGCACAGGATTATGACTTCCTTTACAAAGCCGGTGTAGCCGCTATCTTTGGCCCGGGTACTTCGGTAGCCAAAGCTGCATGCCAGATACTCGAAATTCTTCTCGATGAGTAATTTTTGAAAAGGATAATGTGTTGAAGCCCAGCAGTTTATTACTGTTGGGCTTTTTTGGTAATCGTATATTGTTATAAAAATATTTAAAAATAATTGTCTATGATTTGAAAAATATATTAATTTGCAGAACCGATTTATTTCTTAATCTTGATATATATGAAAAATTATTTGTTCCTTTTTAGTTTCTTATTGCTTAGTTTGGGCATTCAGGCCGAGAAGCCGCAGTGGGGTATTCCCGATACGATAAGTCATTATCCGATAGGTCCCGGAGCTGTGTATACTCATATCGAGTTTACACAAAAGCCGATACAGTTACATCAAATTACATTGGATTTGAATAACGAATATAATGCGGTAGAGGTATATCCGTCTAACGGGAAGACTCCGGATGCCTCACGGGAGACAACGTCATCGCAGTGTAAGAGTAACTCTTATGAAGGACACCGGGCGTTTTTCGGGGTAAATCACGATTTATTTCATTATACGGGGCAGACTACGGCTGCGGGGATCAATGTCCGTAACGGAGAAGTTGTCAGTCATTACGGCGATTATGGTCGTTCTGTCATGTCTATTAGCAAAGATAAGGTGGCAGAGGTTTTCCCTCCTAAATATTCGGCAAAGGTAATTTGTCCAGACCAAACAGAAATAACGATCGACAATGTGAACGAGTCGGCATACGGAATACAATCATACAGAAATTGCGTATTGTTCAATACGTATAGCAGTCTTACTCTTACGGAAGACGGTTTATATGTGAAAATAACGCCGCAAGGGGAATGGATTATTAACGGTAACTCGACTCCTTGTCGGGTGGAGGCTATGGGGCATACCCCTATACAACCCGATGGAAAAAGTCATATTTTGTTTATGAGAAACCATGCGTCGGAGCAGTTCGAGGATAAAGTAAAAGTAGGCGATGTCGTTTATATCGACCAGCGGTTTGTGAATACGACGTTTCCCAATTCCGGCATATCCGTTCCACCGGCACAAAACGTTGTACAAGCGTTGCATGGTTGGCCGAGCGTGATATTGAACGGAGAACTTCACGATAAAGAGTACAACGATTTTGTTACTCCCGGACGTGAGTTTCAAGACTATCCTTGTACATTGGTGGGGATAACGAAAGACGGGAAAAGATTGTTTATCATTACCGCCGACAAGGCCTCTATGGTTGAGAATGCTTATTATTTAGTAGAGCAAGGAGCTTGGAATGTCGTTAATTTTGACGGTGGGGGATCGGCTACTATGGTTGTTTGTGACGAGGTGGTAAATACTCCTACCGATGGAAAAGAGAGGGCTGTGATGGATTCGTTTCAAGGTATTTCGTTAGCTCCGGTTGACAGTACGTTTTCTTTCGTTTCTTTTTCTAAACCTTCTTTGCAGGCTATACCTTTGTCGGTGGTTCCTTTGAGGGTATTGGCTCATAACCGTTATGGCGAGATTATCGACGATGATTTTAAAGATGTTACTTATTCGTGCGAACCGGAGGAATTGGGATATGTGAATAGTCGTGGCGAGTTTTGTGCGGGAGCTGTTTCTATGTTAGGAACGATTACGGCTCGGAAAGGTGACTCTGCATGTAAAATACGGGTCGTTATGGGTAATGCCGGCAAGTCGGTTAAATTATGTGCCGATAGTCTTTATATTGACGATATTAGAGAATATCCGATAGAGATCGAGACCGAATCGGACGGAAAGAAATATATGGTAAATCCTGCTATTTTTGACTGGCAATCTGTGGGAACGGATTGTTGTGATGTAGTGGACGGTGTCGTGAGAGGTGTCACGAACGGGCGAACTGTGTTGCAAGGGAAATATGGAGATGTAGAAATTCAGTTACCGGTTATTGTTGAAATTGGAGTGGGAGAGAAGGTGCATGAACATTTTTCTGATGGAGCTTCTTTTTCTGTAACCGGTAGTTCTGCTATAACCGACATTCGTTTCGATTCGTCTGTCCTTCCTGTGGGTTGGAGTGACGGTACTACTCTGTTGTTCGATTTATCCACCGGGCGTGCTCCTAATATTATGTTGGATAAGCCGATACGTTTCTTCGGGTTACCCGATTCGATTTCGATACAGGTGAAAAATTGGGGCGCTTTAATCAATAATATTTCCTATGAATTTTCTTGTTCTACTGGTTCTTGGAGCTGTATCGTTAATCCGGATGCCGATAGCGATTCTGTTTATACAGTGTCTTTTGCCGATTTAGATGTAACGGCTTTCCCGGTGGTGTTGAATGGTATGAAGATATACTTGTCGACACAGATAAAGGGACCGAATCAGAAAATTTCATTTAGGGATTTGAAGGCTTATTACCCTCATGAAGCACCCGATGGGATAAAAGAGGTAAAATGCGGATCTGATTTTTCGATAAGTAAGATTGATCCGGGAGTAATAAGGATACAAGGTATATCGGAAGGAGAAGATATTGTTATTACTTTGTCGGATATGAACGGGAGACTGCTGGAAACTTTCTGCGATAAGGCTGTGGATTGTGGTGTTTGTGACATAGAGTTACCGTTCGTATTACCTCCGGGTGTATATTTGGTGGGAATACAGACGAAAAGCGGTCGTGTAGTGGAAAAACTTGCATGGTAATGAGAAGCGAACCCCGAATTTTTCGGGGTTCTTTATTTAGGATTCTTTCGAGAGAAGGCTATCTGTATTTTTTAAGAGTGTTTTGATCATTCGGAGGAATACAAAACTTTTTTCATAAATTAAGAATACCGTATTTTTTTCTTTGTTTTATTTTTATTAGTATCTTTATTCGCTTTTATAAACATGATTGTCTATGAATAAAAATTTTATCTCATTGTGCGCCGGTATTTTATTGGGTGTATCTCCGCTTTTTGCCGTACCGGCCAAGCCTGTCCTTGTTAGGGTCGCTCAACCGGACGGGACCGTTGTAACCGTTAAAACCGTAGGTGATGAATTTTATCATTACAAGTCTACTTCCGATGGCATTCCGGTAGTACGTGGCGAAGATGGTTTCTATCGTTATGCCGAGTTGTCTGCAACGGGACTGGTTGTTGCCGGCAATGTGATAGCCCGCGATTCGTCGATGAGGAGTGTTTCGGATAAGGCGTATTTAACATCGCTGTCCGAGAAGAAGATTTCACAGAAACTTTTTAGTCGTCGTAATCTACGGAAGCAACAACTACAAAACAATATAACTCGTCGGGTTACGCAGGCTACTGCCGGTGACGATGTGCACGGTTTGGTCTTGTTGGTTCAGTTCAGCGATAAGAAATTCAGTTCGGTGGGGACACGGGAGGCTTTCGACGAGATGATGAATAAGGAAGGATATGATTATATGGGAGCCATCGGTAGCGCTCGGGATTATTTTATTTCTCAATCGGGAGGACTTTTTCAACCGACATTCGATGTGGTAGGGCCTATCACTCTCGACAATACGATGGCTTATTATGGGGCTAATGATTATTCCGGGCAAGACGTACGTCCCGATGAGATGGTTATCGATGCTTGTAAGAAAGCCGAATCGATGGTCGATTTCACGATATATGACAGAGACAATGATGGATTCGTCGATTTGGTGTATGTGATTTATGCCGGATATGGAGAATCCTCGGATATAGACGGTTCTTTGGAAGATGCGATTTGGCCTCATGCTTGGTATATTTATCAAGGTGCGCAAAAGCGAGTATCGGTCGACGGTAAATATCTCGATGCTTATGCTTGTTCGGCCGAGCTGTTGGGGAACAGTGGTACTACTCGGGACGGAATCGGTACATTTTGCCATGAATATAGCCATACGTTGGGACTCCCCGATTTTTACGATACGAGCGGTGTGACTTCGAATTATGGAATGGGCACGTGGAGTTTGATGGATTATGGCTGTTATAATGGCCCTGATTCCGATGGCGACGGTTATTCCGATGGTTCTGTTCCGGTCGGGTACACAGCATACGAACGGGAGTTTTGCGGTTGGATAACTATCGAAGAGCTGACGGCTCCTTCTTCGGTTACACTGGAAAATCTGGCCGATAGCAAGAAGGCCTATAAGATAGTATCGAGCGATAAAGATCAATATTTTACATTGGAAAATAGGCAACAGACAGGTTGGGATCGATATATGGCATCGGCCGGGCTGATGATCGTGAAAGTCGATTACGATCAGTCCGTTTGGGATTATAATACGGTTAACAACGAATCGAGCCGCCAACGCATGACCATTATGCCGGCCGACAATAAATATAGCGAGTATAATGAAGATGGTGACTTATATCCCTATAATGGTAATACATTTTTTACCGATGACAGTCGCCCGGCTGCAAAGACAAATACCGGATTGAAGTTGGGAAAACCCGTAACCAATATCGAACAGGATAATGGTGTGATTACGTTCGACTTTATGGGAGGAATACCGGCAGTGGTTGCTCCCGTGGCTGATGTCGCTACTCATGTGACAACAACCGGATTTACCGCAAACTGGTCGTCGGTAGAGAATGCTGTCAGCTATACGTTGCAGGTCGATAGAAAACAACCGTCGGCCGGTGGCGAAATTTTACTGTCGGAGGATTTCTCGAATTGCACGGCTGACGAGACTACAAATATCGCGGGAACGACTACATTCGGAAATGCAAAGGACGGTTATTTCCAAACTTCGGGTTGGAGTGGTAAGTATTTGTTCCCGAACATAGGAAAGATGAAACTGGGTAATTCGGATAACGGGGGAGCTGTATGTACTCCGGCTATCGATTTATCTTCTTGCGACGGAGTATTTACTGTCCAGTTCGATGCCTCTATGTTCGATGGAAGTAAAGAGAAAAGTGTTGTGATAAAGGTATATGTCGAAGGAGATGAGTCGAATGCTCAATCGACCGAAATTCTCTCGACCAGTAAGATGAATACTTACACGATGACTTTTACAGGTGGTACAGCCGATAGTAAAATCGTGCTGATGTCGACAGCGAGCAGTGGAAAAAAGAGGGCTTATCTCGATAATATCGTTATATATAGCGGTGAAGTTTTACCTGAGATGGCTTCTAAACAAGCTGTTAGCGATGTTTGGCCTCTGATTGTGACGGGAATTACGGATACATCGTATCAGCTCGTTGATTTGGAGCCGGGGTATGTGTATTCTTATAAAGTAAAAGCTGTGACCGCAGAGGGGGAAGAAAGTGACTATTCCAATGTGGTGAAGGTGGATTTATTTACCGGTATTTGCGATTTGCCGGAGTCGCACAATCGAGTGTATACCGATAACGGTTATATTGTGGTCGAGTGTGAAACGTCACAGCCGGTCGAGGTCGTTAATTTGACAGGTCAGATTGTCGTATCGGCATCTGTGAATGGGCGTTCTTTGTTATCGGTTCCGGTTAAGGGTGTATATGTCGTGCGCTGTGGTACATCGGTAACTCGTGTGGTTGTGAAATGATGGTATGATACTATAAAGAAAAGACCGAAGCGAATGTAAATGGGCTTCAGTCTTTTTTTTATAGTATATGTATAAAAGTTTTTGAGAACTCAAATTTTTACTTTTCGATCGTTCAGCCGACTTTCTTCGGCTTTGAATCCCATGATATGGCTTTCGACTGAAACACTTATGGGGCTAGACAGATAGTCGCGGTTATCGTTCCCGACAGCGTTTATAAAATCGCGAACCAAACATAGGTCTCCGCCGCCGTGCCCGTGTCCGACGTAACTTTTCACTTCTTCTACTTTGGCATCCCATATGCGCTGTTTCCCACTGCGGAAATCGGTTACGGTAAATGTTGTCATATCACCTACGATTTCTCCTTTCGTACCCATTATTTGAGTCCTTCTTCCTCCTTTGGCCATGAATGCCTCCATAGAGAAATTGGCTGTAACACCATTTTCAAATTCCATGCTGGTCACGTAGTGGTCGCATTGGTCATTGTCCATTTGGAACACGCAGCGTCCGTAGTCGGTAGTCCGTATCACTTTACGTATTGCCTCGTTTTGAAGGCTGCGTTCTTTGGGCAGGTCGAATGCATATATATGTTTTCGTTTTTTCAAATAAATGTCTAATGCAGAATAGGGGCATTCATTTTCATGCGGACAATCTAAACAACGTTCGGTAGCACCTTGCGGCATATTCTTCCGCTTGAAATAGGTTAAAGAGCCGTAGGCCGAAATGGATTTGCATGGAGAGCCGACCAGCCATCTGATAATGTCGAGGTCGTGGCAGGATTTTGCCAAAATAATGGGGGTGGTTTCCTTTGAATTATGCCAGTTGCCTCTTACATAAGAGTGCGCCATGTGTGCGTATTGTATGGGTTCGAGATGTTGTATACTAATCAGTTGCCCTATGTCACCCGAATCGATGATTTGTTTGAGAGCGATGAAATAGGGTGCGTATCGTAATACATGGCAGACTCCTACAATGGCATTTTTTTTGATCGCTAAATCTCGAATGTCCGTACATTCTTTTTCAGTAGGTGCTATGGGTTTTTCGAGTAAGATGTGATATCCCATCGAAAGCGCTTTCATACAAGGATCATAATGTAGATTGTCGGGTAGACTAATGATAACGGCATCTGCGAATTTTGTTTTATTCAAGGCTTCTTTCCAATCGGTAAATCTGTTTTCTTCCGGGACATCGTGGTCTTCGGCCATAGATTTTAGCCGCAATTGATTTTTATCGGCGACTCCTACTATTTTCATGCAATCGGGGTACTTTTTCGCATATCCGGCGTAAACGCTTCCTCTGTTACCCGCACCGAGGACAAGAAATGTTACCGGCCGATTTACATTGGCTTTCAGGTCTTTTATGTTGGTGGCGATTCGAGATACATTGTTTGTCTGTTTTCCGTTGGCTAAAATAGAAGGCGCAAAAGCTGCACCGACAGCGGTAAGTCCCATTACTTTTAAAAATTCCGAGCGTTTCATGATTTAGATTTGATTTTCAAAATTTCTACAAATATATAAAAGAGAAAAATACGAAACAATTTATGTTTTTAATATTTTCGATTTATATATATATTGCTTCGATTCGTTTCTTATGAGATTGTAATGGTGTTTTTCTTGATCTTGTTTGTGTGAGAGAAGTTGAATGATTACATTTGTTTGTTCAATATTGGCATGTATGGGGAGCGATGAGTTGAAGGCATTTTTGACGGCTTTGTCGGGTAGGGATATGAAAATTCGAATTGCAGAATTTTTACAGCAGGAGGATTGTATCACCGAAGCAATGGATATAGCTGTGGGGGAATCTGGTTCAGAGGCATTTCGTGCAGCATGGGGTATCTCTGCAATATACGAAACGAACCGCCTTTGTTTTTTACGATATAAAGATAAGTTCGTTTCGGATTTTTGTCGTGTCAACCACCACGGGGTAAGAAGAGAATATGGCCGTATAATGTTGAGTATGTTGAAACATAAGGAGTATATTCCAGATAGGCATTCTGCTGAAAATTTGGCCGAAATAGTCTGTTCGTGGAGTATTGACCCGAAGATAACGATATCGGAAAAAGTGTGGACTTTTTCGATATTGAAATTTTTATCCCGGTGGATAGAATGGGGTGAAGATATGTTACAACAATTGGAGGCTCTATGTGAAACTGATATGTCGCCGGGAATGAGGGCCTTAATGCGTCGATTGCGCAAATAGTTTAAAATAGCTTAAATGTTTTTTATTCATCTCGTGAACACTTTGCCTAGTATTACATTTGTATAATAGAACCTAAGGCATAAAGGAGATTTATATGAAGAAGTTATGGGGTTGTATATTGGTATTTGCTGTGTTGCTGACGGGATGCCGATCAGCTTCGGTACTCTCGTTCGATGTGTGGCGACCGGCAAAAGTCACTTTTCCGGCGGATATCGTGCGGGTAACTGTCGTTAATAATTCGGCAGAGCCTAACGAAAAAGAGGGGAATAAATATAAGGATATTTCGGGTAAGGAATATACGTTGGTCGTACCGCATGACAGCACGACTTATCGTTTGGCGGAATATATAGCATTAGAGCTTTCTGATGCACATTATTTCCCTGAGATTACAATTTTTTATGACGACTCTATAACCTTGCCTAAAAGTTTGTATCCTCTTTTGTCGGAAAATCAACTTTCGATTGTAAGGGGAGGGGCCGATAATACAGCGGTCGTGTCTCTCGATAAAACCGATATGGTAGTAAATATGGAGGATCACACTTTGTTAGGTTCTTCCGGAGAGACTGTCTTTGTTACAGACTTATCGGTAGTCACGACTTTGAATTTACGTGTATATTGGCCGAACAAGATAGAACCTTCTTCCGAAATGGTTACGGATACGTTATATTGGCAATCTTTCGGATATACGCCAGATGATGCTCATAGTTCATTGCCTCTGACCGCTGAGTTTATTCAAGAGGCGATGAGGCAAATTTCTGCACGGGTAAGAGAATTGTTTATTCCTCATGTAGACAATGTCAATCGTTATATTTATACATCTACCAATCCGGCGATGGATGATGCTTATGATTTTTGGCAGCAGAAAAAATACAAAGAGGCTTCTTATTTGTGGGAATATGTTTATGAAGAACAGAAAAATGAAACTACCCGAGCTATGGCAGCAGCCAATTTGGCTGTGTATAATGAGCTGTTCGATAATTATAAAGTCGCTATTGAATGGGTAGATAAATCACTTTCCTTATTTGAAAAGAGGGTGGATAGTAATGCTTCTGATATAACTGCTTTACGGGATTATCGTCGACAACTGATGGAACGGAAGTCTGATAATTCTTTATTGCAGAAACAGATGTAGAGACAAAGATTGGGAAGCCCTCTATTTTCTTGCATCTTCATCACCAAATAAAGGCGATGTATTTGGGAGTGAAGTTTTTGTTTGTATTAACCCCCTCGCCCTGCGGGCACTTCCCCTATATTTTGCTGTGCAAAACACAGGGGGGAGAGGGTGAGATGTATATCCCTTTTGTCTCTGCTTCGATGTTATTCAAAACGCCTCGCCATGTTACGGGGTACGGTAGGAGGGAGAGGGTTAAAAAGCACTTTTAATATTTTAAACTCCTCTATTGCTGTGCCTCGTAGCATTACGGGGTGTGGCGTTAGCAATAGGGGAGGTGTCACAAAGTGACGAAGGGGTTGAAAACGCCATCGTATCAGTGTTTATACTGGATATATCCCTTTCTTCCCTGACGTGTCCCATAGCATTACGGAGAACTGTGTTAGCCGTATAGGGAAATATACACGAACAATCTCCGTTAATTATCGACTGAGCCCCCAATAGGTCCATGCTAACTTGTAATAAAAAAACGTCCAAATTTTATTTGGACGTTTTTTATAAATATTTATGGGCATGTTAGCCTTGTATGGCAGCTATACCCGGTAAAGTTTTGCCTTCGATGGCTTCGAGTAGAGCTCCACCTCCGGTCGATACATATGAAACTTTATCGGCCAATCCGAATTTATTTACGCAAGCCACAGAGTCGCCCCCGCCTACGAGAGAGAATGCTCCGTTTTTAGTTGCTTCTACAATGGCTTCTGCAACAGCACGGGAACCTGATGTAAAGTTATCGAATTCGAATACTCCTGTCGGACCGTTCCACAGAATAGTTTTCGATTTCTTGATTACGTCGGCGAACAGAGCTTCGGATTTAGGACCGATGTCCATACCTTCCCAACCATCGGGTATTTTATCGACATCACAGAAGTCGGTATTGGCATCGTTCGAGAAATCGTCGGCTATCTTGGCATCGACTGCTAAAACCAAATTTACATGATTGGCTTTGGCCTTGTTGATGAGTTCGAGAGCTAAATCGAGTTTGTCGTCTTCACAGATGGAGTTACCGATTTTACCGCCCAATGCTTTGGTAAAAGTATAGGTCATACCACCGGCGATAATCAAGTTATCTACTTTGGTTAATAGATTTTCAATAATATCGATTTTCGAAGAAACTTTCGAACCACCCATAATAGCAGTGAAAGGACGAACCATCTCTTTCATTACTTTATCGACGGCGGCAACTTCTTTACCCATGAGGTATCCGAACATTTTGTTTTCGGGAGAGAAGTATTCTGCCATCAAGGCCGTAGAGGCATGAGCACGATGTGCCGTACCGAAGGCATCGTTTACATAAACATCTGCCAAGTCGGCGAGTTCTTTCGTAAATTCTTTTTGGCTGGCTTTGATCGCTTTTTTAGCAGCTGCTTTTTCTTCGTCGCTGGCATCTTCGGCCAATCCTCTGGGCTTTCCTTCCTCTTCGGCATGGAAACGCAAGTTTTCGAGAAGAAGAACTTCTCCGGGTTTTAATGCGGCTACGGCTGCTTTTACTTTATCGCCAACACATTCATCTACGAATTTTACTTCGGTTCCGAGCAATTCGCTCAAATGTGCAACGATATGACGCAAAGAGAATTTGTCTTCTGGACCTTTTTTGGGGCGTCCCAAGTGAGAACCGATGATGAGGCTACCGCCATCGGCCAATATTTTTTTCAGTGTAGGTAATGCTTTTACCATACGGGTGTCGTCGGTGATATTAAAGTTCTCGTCGAGAGGAACGTTAAAATCTACGCGGACAAATGCTTTCTTACCAGCAAAATTGTAATTGTCAAGTGTTTGCATATCGTTTAATATTTAGTACGTAACTCTTTTACTCTTTGGCAAATTTAGATAAAAATCGATTATCTTTTTACTATTAAATGCTATTTTCTCTAAAAATCAAAGTAGTCCCTTTGCGTGCAATAGATGTTCCATTTCATATTGTACTTTTAGAGCTTCTTCCCGGGCAGCTTCTGCGAATTTCTCGTCTGTGGCAGCATAGATGATCTTTCGGGAAGAGTTGACGAGTAAACCGCATTCGCGGTTCATGCCGTATCGAGCCACTTCTTCGAGGCTTCCACCTTGCGCTCCTACACCCGGAACTAAAAGGAAATTATGCGGAGCTATACGGCGTACGTCCTCGAATAGTTTTCCTTGTGTCGCTCCGACGACAAACATCAACTGTTCGTCTGAGGCCCAATTTTGAGCCGTGCGTATTACTTTTTCAAATAGCCGTTCGCCGTAAGAATCTGCTGTCAATTGGAAGTCATAAGATCCTTTATTCGAAGTAAGTCCGAGCAGAATGACCCACTTGTCGGGATAGCCGAGAAAGGGTTTCACGCTGTCTTCTCCCATGTAGGGGGCTACGGTCACGGCATCTAAATCGAGGTGGCAGAAGAAGCTACGAGCATATAGCTCCGATGTGTTTCCTATGTCGCCACGTTTGGCATCGGCGATGATAAATTGGTCGGGGTAATTTTCCCGAATATAATTTACTGTCTTTTCAAAAGCGGCCCATCCTTGCATTCCTAAGCTCTCGTAAAAAGCCAGATTGGGCTTATAGGCCACGCAAAGATCGGCCGTAGCATCGATAATAGCTTTGTTAAAAGCAAAAATGGGGTCTTCTTCTTGTTTCAAGTGAGACGGTATCTTTTCCATATCGGTATCCAGACCAATGCAAAGGAAAGATTTTTTCCGTTTGATATTTTCAAATAATTGTTTCTTGTTCATGATATATGTGGATTATAGTTCGCTCTCTTTTAATCGTTCTGCATTCTCTGCCACGATTAAATGGTCTATACAATCTTGTATGTCTCCATTCATGAAGGCAGGTAAGTTATAGATCGTATAATTGATACGATGGTCGGTGATACGTCCCTGAGGATAATTGTAGGTGCGGATTTTGGCCGACCGGTCTCCGGTAGATACCATTGTTTTACGCCTGCTGGCGATGTCGTCTATGTATTTCTGGTGTTCTTTGTCGTAGATGAACGAGCGTAGACGAGAGAGTGCCCGTTCTTTGTTTTTAGGTTGGTCGCGGGTTTCGGTACATTCGATAAGAATTTCTTCGGAGACACCGGTGTTGGGATTCTTCCAAATATATCTTAACCGTACACCCGATTCTACTTTATTGACGTTTTGGCCTCCGGCTCCGCTCGACCGGAAAGTATCCCATTTTATTTCTCCTTCGTTTATTTCGACATCGAATTCTTCGGCTTCGGGCAATACAGCCACTGTTGCCGCAGAGGTGTGCACGCGGCCTTGTGTCTCGGTGGCAGGGACTCTTTGTACTCGGTGTACTCCCGATTCATATTTGAGTGTGCCGTATACATTATCGCCCGATACTGTGAAAATGATTTCTTTGTATCCGCCGGACGCTCCCTCGCTGTAACTGCTGACTTCGGCTTTCCAACCTTTGGTTTCGCAATATTTAGCATACATGCGGAATAAGTCTCCCGCGAAAATGGCTGCTTCGTCTCCACCTGTTCCTCCCCGTATTTCTACGATGGCATTTTTGCTATCTTCGGGGTCGGCAGGAACCAACAGTAATTTTATTTCTTCTTCGAGTTGCGGCAATTGTGACGTGCAAGAATCGAGTTCCTCCTTTGCCATATCCCTCATTTCGGGATCGTTTTCGGTTTCGAGTAATCGGCGAGATTCTTCTATTCCGTTAAGTATTTGTTTGTATCGTTTGGCTGCCTCCGATATTTTTTCGAGGTCACGATATTCTTTGGTGAGTTTTACAAACCTTTTCATATCGCCGATAACGGCAGGGTCGGTAATCAAAGTTCCTATTTCTTCGAATCGGATAAGCAGTCCTTCCAACTTTTCCAATAGTGTAGTCTGTTCGCTCATTCGGCCTATTTTTGCTTTTGGGCAAAGATAAGAAATTTCGCCCGATTTATTTTAACAGAAGGATTGAAAAAGATGGCTCGGCATAGAACGATAGTTTTTGGAACCAAGTCTATGCCGAGCCACCCCACATACAGAGTAGTAGTTTAGGTATTAAACATACTTATCTATATAATGTTTGATGTTTATCCTTGCTTAACGTGGTTTAACTGTAAAAATAGCCGAGAAAGGTACTCGGCTATTTTTATAGACTAAAACCAACGGACGTAGGCCAAATCTTGACGATGTGGCAGGTCTGGATTTTTGGGATACATTCGGAATGAATAGCGGAAGACCCCTGAATCGTTAAGTTGGTATTGTATTTTATAAGTTACTTTCGTTCCATCGGTTTGAACCGGTTCCATTTCGAGTGTCTTGTATGGCTCGGTGTTACCTTCTTCTACATTGGCTATGACTAGTTCTACACCCAAACAGTTGCCCAGTCCTTTATTATCCAAAACGACAGACATTTCGTATTCTTCACCTACGTGCGGATTATAAAGCAATCCGTCGGGTATGGATACGGAACAGATCTCGATATCGTTCCATTTGGATACAAATTCTTCTTTCCAAGCTGCGATTTCTTTGGCTTTGGCGAATTGGTCGGCTTTTAGTAATCGGGTACGTTTGCCTTCTTTCAGATAGAACCGGTCGATATAATCGTGCAGCATGCGTTCCATCGTGAACTCCGGTGCAATCTTCGCGATGGAATTCTTGATGTATTGTATCCATTCCGGGGAATATCCTTTGCTGTTTTTTGCGAAATAGAGGGGTACTATTTGATTTTCGAGCATGGAATAGATTGTCGCCGCATCGAGTTGATCTTGTTGGTTTTGGTCTTGGAAAGTTCTTTTATCGGTAAGTGCCCAGCCGGCTCCTTCTTTGTATCCTTCGTACCACCAGCCGTCTAATACGGAGAAGTTGAGTACTCCGTTCATTTCGGCTTTCTCACCCGATGTACCGGAGGCTTCCAATGGACGGGTAGGGGTATTTAACCAAATATCGACACCGGAGATAAGTCGTTTGGCGACTTTCATGTCGTAATTTTCGAGGAAAATAATTTTACCGAGGAATTCGGGCATACGGGAAATTTCCACAATTCTTTTTATCAAACCCTGTCCGGCTCCGTCGGCGGGGTGAGCTTTTCCCGAGAAGATAAATTGTACCGGATAATTGGGGTTATTGACTATTTTTGAGAGTCGTTCAAGGTCTGTGAATAACAGGTGTGCTCTTTTATAAGTGGCGAAACGACGGGCAAAACCGATCAGTAAAGCATTCGGATTGATTTTTTCGAGAACCGAAACAATACGGGAAGGGTCTCCTTGATTCTTCAACCAAGTTTCACGAAAATCGTCTTTGACGAATTTAACGAATTTATTTTTTAAAGTTTGTCTGATGTTCCAGATGATTTCGTCGTCCACTTCGTAAATCTTTTCCCACATTTTGGGATCGGATTGATGGGTCATGAATTCGGGCCCGAAAGTCTTAACATAGAATTCTTTCCATTCCGAAGCAGCCCACGTGGGCATGTGTACACCGTTGGTGACATATCCGACATGCAATTCGTCGGGGCTGTATCCTTTCCAAATGGGTTGGAACATTTTCTGTGAAACTTTACCGTGCAACCAGCTTACCCCGTTTACTTCTTGACAAGAATTGCAAGCGAATACACTCATTGAGAATTTTTCGTTTGTATCGGGATTTTCTCGTCCCATATTCATCAGGTCTTTCCACTCTATCCCTAATTTGGCCGGAAATTCTCCCATGTATTTCCCGAAAAGAGATTCATCGAAATAGTCATGACCTGCGGGTACAGGGGTGTGTACGGTATAAAGAGAAGACGATCGTACTACTTCGAGTGCTTCGTTGAATTTTAAGTGGTCGTTTTGTACGTAGTCTACCAATCTCTGTACATTCAGTAATGCCGCATGGCCTTCGTTACAATGGTATAGGTCGGTTTTGATTCCCAATTTATTCAACATTAAGATACCGCCGATTCCTAACAAATATTCTTGTTTCATGCGGTTTTCCCAGTCGCCGCCGTAGAGCTGGTAAGTGATAGGACGATCCCATTCGCTATTCGTATCGAGGTCGGTGTCGAGCAGGTATAATTTGATTCGACCGACATTTACTCTCCAAATGTGGGCATAGACGATTCGTCCCGGGTAAGGAACTTCGAGAACCATCGGTTTGCCGTCTTGTTCGGTTAATTGCTCGATGGGTAGTTGATTGAAATTCTGGGCTTCATAGTTGGCGATTTGCTGCCCGTCCATCGACAGAGTTTGAGTGAAATATCCGTATCGGTATAGGAATCCTACGGCTGTCATATCGATATTACTGTCACTTGCTTCTTTTAAGTAGTCTCCTGCTAAGATACCTAACCCTCCCGAATAGATTTTCAAAACATGGCTCAATCCATACTCCATACTGAAATAAGAAATGGAAGGAACGTCTTTGCGTTTTTCTACTTGTAGATATTTCTCGAACTTGTCATACACATCTTGAATGTTGCGCATGATTTGTTTGTCTTTGGTTATTTCTTCGAGCTTTTCGTAGCCAATGCGTTGTAGGAATAAAACGGGGTTTTCATGAACCGATTTCCATAAATCTTTATCGATCGATTTGAAAAGGTTTATGGCTTCATTATTCCATGACCACCATAGGTTTTTAGCTAATATTTCTAAGCATTTCAAATCTGTCGGGACTTGTGATTTAACAGTTATATCCCGCCAATTAGGAGTGTTTGTATTGCTTACTTGTACTTTCATAATTGAAATATATTATAAGTTTATTATTTTCGTAATGCTGCTTTTTTCAGAGCCAAGTGGAATGCTTGTGTATAATATTCTATAAAATGTTTCCATTCGGCTTCGAGTGAAACGTTCGTGGCCGCTTGTCCTATTTTTGCTCGTTGAGCTTTCCCGCAGTGGCTGAGGGCGAGGATAGAGTCGGCTAAATCTTCCGAGACTTCTACAAAATTCAAATCTCCCCGATGCAAAACTTTTACACCCGATTTCTCTAAACCCTGTTCCTTTCGGCTGTTTATCCATTGCCCGAACCCCGATAAATCGGTAGTGATCGTGGGTATTCCGAACGCAATACTTTCCAGAGGTGTATATCCCCACGGTTCGTAATATGATGGAAAAGCCGTAGCATCCAATCCTATTAACAAATCGTAGTACGAAAGGTTGGCAATTCCGTCTTTCCCGGTGAGGTAGGAAGGCAGGAAGATAACTTTCAATCGGCTTCCTGCTTCGTTATCTAAATTTAAATAATGTATCTGATTAACCACACTGTCTTGATCGTAATTGTGAAGCGTGTGGGTGATGAAGGGGGCGGGAAGGGGCGTTGCCTCATAGGTAGCGGATTGAAGCCTATTTTGTAAGTCAATTCTCGGACCTTCCACCCAAGCCGGGACTAAAATAAACGCTACTATTTCTCTTTCTAAATCGGGACTTTTTGAGACTCTTTTAACCGCATCGATAAAGAGGTCTATCCCTTTGTTTTTGTATTCGTAACGTCCCGATGTGGCGATCAAGAAAGCATTTTTTTGCGGTCGCTCCCCTGTCAATGCTTCGACAATATCACATAACCGTTTACGGGATAGGTTACGTTTTGTTGAGTATGATTCTTCCGCCGGAACAAAATCCCTCTCAAATCCATTCGGGGTGACGATGTCGGGTGTTCGTTCTAGTAATTGAGAACATTCTTTTGCCGTAATGTCGCTTACTGTTGTGAAACAATCTGCTTCGTGGGTTGCACTTTTTTCTAAGGAGTGTTTCGATACCATGTTCAACTCTTCGGCCATCTGATCTCCGTTGTAACCGGCTAAATAGTCATATAGAGGTTTCCCATTTCCTGCAATAGAACGACCGATAGATGTCGCATGAGTTGTGAAAAGCGTGGCGATTTGCGGTAAAGTGTACTTTACGTGAAGTAGTCCCATACCTGTGGTCCATTCGTCAAAATGGGCGACGACCTTAAATTTTTCACCCTGTATGAACTTGTAAAAACTTTCGATAACCACAGCCGACGCATAGGAGAATATACACGATTCGTCATAGTCTCCGTAAGCTGGTAAAGAGTTTACCCCATACCGGTTCCACATTTCACCATATAAATCGTTTTTATAAGGATATAATGATTTGAAATCGACTAATATGACGATAGGTCTGCCCGGTATATCCCACCGACCTATCTTTACTTTCATGTTTTGGGGTAAAGAGGCTTGTTTATGCCAGTCTTTCAGAAGAGTTTTGGATCTGA
>ULJH01026121.1_pt1 | contig 18448 bp, 14 predicted proteins | sample 1950781 | NCBI WGS metagenome assembly ULJH01 (sample SAMEA4835462, study PRJEB28245) | human gut metagenome | biome: gut microbiome; material: fecal sample | place: Denmark | collected 2008 | reverse complement strand
GCTCTTCCGATGCCCGCAAATCCTTACCGGCAAGAATGGCATCCTTTAAGTCCGCCAGTTCCTGCTTCAACCGGGCAGGCAAGACCGCCAGACCCATAACCTCAATCAGACCGATATTTTCTTTCTTGATATGGTGCAGCTTCGCATGGGGATGATATACACCCAGCGGATGCTCCGCCGTTGTAATGTTGTTGCGGAGAACCAGATCCAATTCATACTTGTCCCTGCGCTTTCTGGCAATGGGGGTAATGGTGTTGTGAGGTTCGCCGTCCGTTTCCGCATAAATAAAGGCTTCCTCGTCCGTATAGCCCCTCCAGTTTGCCAGAATTTTATCCGCCAGCGCAATAATTCTGTCCGTATCGGTACCGCTCAGACGGATAACGGACATTGGCCACTTCACAATACCTGCTTCCACATCTTCAAAGCCTGCTGCCCGGAAGGTTTCCTCCACCGGTGCTTTCGCCATGGCAAATTCATAATGACCGCCCTGGAAATGGTCGTGGCTTAAAATGGAACCGCCCACAATCGGCAGATCCGCATTGGAACCCACAAAATAATGCGGGAACTGCTTTACAAAATCAAAGAGCTTGCAAAACGTGGCATGCTCGATTTTCATAGGAACATGCTCCGAATTAAAAACGATGCAGTGCTCATTGTAATATACATATGGAGAATACTGGAAGCCCCACCGGGAACCGTTGATGGTCACCGGAATAATGCGGTGGTTCTGGCGTGCGGGATGATTTACCCTGCCTGCATAGCCTTCGTTTTCCTTGCAGAGCAGGCACTTCGGATAGCCGGACTGGGGCGCATTTTTCGCCGCCGCAATGGCCTTGGGGTCTTTTTCCGGTTTAGATAAATTGATGGTAATATCCAGATCACCGTATTCGGTAGGCGCCACCCACTTTTTATCCCTTGCAATCCGGTAGCGGCGGATGTAATCCGAATTTCTGCTTAAATCATAGTAGTAATCCGTAGCCGCCTCGGGAGAAACCTCTTTGTATAAATCGTAAAACTTCCGGATGACTTCGCTGGGACGGGGCATCAGAAGCCCCATGATTTTCGTATCGAACAAATCTCTGTAAACCACACTGTCCGCCGCAAGCATTCCTTTTTCCGCCGCATAGTCCAGCATCTCTTTTAAGATGCCTTCTAAGTTGCCGGTCTCATCGGCTGCGTCCACAGACACTTCCTCTGCGGCTCCGTCAATCTGTTTTCCGGATGTTTCCGCCCCGTTCTGTGCGGCTCCGTCAGCCTGTTTTCCGGATGCTTCCGCCCCGTTCTCTGCGGCTCCGTCAGCCTGCTCTCCCTGAACCTCCGGGCTATCCAGCCCGAACAGTTCAATAAGTCTGTTGGTTGTATAAATTTCGTCCTCTTTTTCTACAAGGCCGGTCTGCAGTCCATACCGCACCAGCCGTCTGATTGCATTCTGTATCATGTAAAATCCGCACCTTCCTTACAGTTCCACCGGACCGTCGCCGATTTCCACTACATAAAAGTCTGCCGCATAACCAATTTTGTCCGCATATGCCCTGCCGACTTCTTCCTTAAATTTATCAATGGCATCGTTCTTCACAATGCTGACCGTACAGCCGCCGAAACCGGCGCCCGTCATACGGGAACCGACAACACCGTCAATTTTTCTGGCCTCTTCCACCAGAGTGTCCAGTTCAATGCCGGTCACTTCGTAATCATCGCGCAGAGAGTCATGGGAAGCATTCATCAATCTGCCGAAAAGGGCAATGTCATTTGCCTTCAGAGCCGCAACCGCTTTTATGGTACGCCGGTTTTCCGTAACCGCATGTCTGGCACGTCTGACACAGACCTCACGGGTAATGTATTTCTTTGCTTCCTCAAACTGCTCTTCGGTCAAATCGCCGAGGGATTTAATGTCCATATGCTTCCGGATGTCCGCCAGCGCTTCTTCGCACTCGCTTCTTCTTTCGTTGTACTTGGAGTCGCCCAGACCACGCTTCTTGTTGGAGCACGCAATGACAATTTTGGCATTCTTAAGTGCAACCGGCGCATATTCATAGGATAAATCCGCCGTGTCCAGGAAAATGGCATGACCTTTTTTACCCATGGCAATGGCAAACTGGTCCATGATGCCGCAGTTGACACCGTTGAACTTATTTTCGGAGAACTGACCGATTAAAGCCAGATCCTGATTGCTTACTTCAAAGCCAAACAACGCACGCAGAATGGCGCCCGTCAGCACTTCCACGGAAGCGGAGGAAGAAAGTCCGGAGCCGTTGGGGATGTTGCCGTTCAGTAAAATGTCCATACCTGCGGGAATTTTCATGCCTTTTTCTTCAAATGCCCACATCACACCCTTGGGATAGTTCGTCCAGTCCGCCTCCTTATAAGGCTTCAAATCATCCAGAGAAGACTCGATAACCCCCAGATTTTCAAAATTCATGGAATAAAAACGGAGCTTTCTGTCCTCTCTTCTGCGGACAACACCGTAAGTACCGATGGTCAGTGCACAGGGAAAAACGTGACCGCCGTTATAGTCCGTATGCTCCCCGATTAAATTCACACGTCCCGGTGCGAAAAAGACTCTTGCGCCCTCCGCGCCGCCAAATACCTCTGCAAATTTTGCCAAAACCGTTTCTTTCATCGTAGCCTTCTTCCTTTCCTTCACATGCAGGCTCTTGCTGTTCTGCTGCCTTTTCATTCTATACTGTTTTCATCCAAATTCCTGTCACTGCGCCACATACCAGCCGTCCGCATCAAAATACGTGCCGAACGGGCTGCTGTAGTCCTGTATTTTCTGTAAAATACGTGTATATTCGTCGCCCTCCGCCAGTGTGGGACGGAAATCGTTGAGCCCCTTCACCGATGAAACCGAACAGGGAATGACCCTTCCCACAATGTCTTCCTGCTTCACGCCGTCCACAAAAGTAAACTGCTGTTGGAAAATCATGGTGTCCTTATCCTTGGGATTGCGGTTACCGCCGAAGCAGAAATTCGCCAGACTGTAGACAATGAATTTGCCCTGATACAGCTCTATACCCTGCAGAACATGGGGATGGCTGCCGAGCACCAAATCCGCTCCCCAGTCCACACATTTCCTGCCAAGAACCATCTGGTAATCCTCCGGCTGCGTTTCACTTTCGATGCCCCAGTGACAGCAGACAACAATAAGGTCCGCGTCCTGTTCTCTTAAAGAGTCTATGTCGCTCTGGATAATTTTTTCCACGGCGGCGCCCTGCTCCACCTCATTGACGGCAATCAGCCCGATTTTAATGCCCTTGGTTTCATAAATGCCGGTAACCGCATCGTAAGCATAGGTAAGCCCCGCTTCCTTGAAGCAGTCCACCGTATCGTCATGCCCCTTCTGCAGATAATCCATGCAGTGGTTGTTGGCGAAGCCCACAGCCTCCACACTGCCGTCATTCAGAATCTGAATATAAGAAGGGTCTCCCTTCATATTATAAGTAGTTTCTCTTCTCTCTTCGGCATAGGTTAAGGTACCTTCAAAATTTACGACAGTCATGTCATCATCCTCAAAGATATCCTTCACATTTTCCAGGAAGTATGCATCTCCCTCTTCATCATACTTCTGCCGGAAGGAATAGGCATATTCCTGATTCTGGTGATTTCCGAGGGTTACATCACCGGCTGCGGAAATCGTTATTGTGACATTTCCGTCAGAAACAGTTTCTCCCGGTTGTCCCTTATCATCCTTGCCGGCCGCATCCTGCCCTGCATTTTCGTCCTGAGCGCCGTCTGCCTGCTCCGGGGAATTATCATCCGTCTCCCCGGCTGCCGCATTGTCCTTCGGCTCAAGCGGCTCCCAGATCTGATAAGGCGGCACACCCGTCTCTGTATCCGTATCCGCACCGCATCCGCTTACTGCACTTCCCATGATGAAAACCAACAGAAGTGCTGTCAATACTCTGTAACGTCTTTTCAAAGCTTCCCCCTACTTTTTCCGCCGTCTTTTTACGCTGCATTTTCCGCAATGCCTGCTGTCGGTGGTTTTTACTGCATTTCCTGCAACACCTGCTATCAGCATCTTTACTCGATTTTCTGCGCCTCGTTGTCCGCGATGACCGCTCCTATTGCCGTGGCGTAATCTGAATACTCAGGGATAGTGATTTCCACATCCCAGAGATTTTTAAATGCCTCTATAATCTGGCGGCATTCAAAGAATTTCGTCAGACCGCCTATGAGTATGTACTCTTTAATGCCGGTGTTGGCGGAGGCTAAGATACCTGTCTGGCAGATATTTTCAATTACCATGTGTACAATTCCGGCTGCCACGTCCTCAGGTCTCGACTGGGAGTCCGCCTTGCCGAAGTTGGACGCCGTAACATCCAGATTCAATCCCGGCAGCTTTTCCTTGGACAGGTCGCCTACGCGCAAGTCGATTTTTGCCACATCGCCCTTACGGGACAGGGCAGAAATTTCATGAATATCAGAAGTACCGAGGGTGATGGCGGAAAGACCGCAGATGGTACCGCCGCCTAAGCCCACACCGCCTAAATGCTTCATTTCCGTTTCCGTTACCTTTACAAAAAAGCTGCCGGTGCCCATGCTGACCACGATAACTTCCTTTTTATCCGTCAGGTAATAGCCGCCCGTGCCGGTGGCTTCAAATTCGTCCACCTTGTAGGTCGGGCGTCCGTACACCGGTTTATCCACATACTTGCTTCCCACGCCGGTGATATATACACCGTCCACGTCGGAAAGCTCCAGATTATTCTCATAAAGATACCGTCCGAACGCGCCGTACAGGGAAGCCACCTGGCTGTCCGCCCTGACCACCATGGGAGCCAGCATTTTTTCCTGCTCAAATGCCACAATTTTGGTCGTGCTGCTGCCGATATCGATTCCTATTTTGATACCCATATTTTTATTTTAACCTTTCCCTTTTTCTGTCTGAAAGCAGTCCGCTGCCCTTTCGTTTCCCTCTAACGCAGCCATCGTCTTACTGCTTTTGTATACAAAACGATATATTGCCTTAACAGTATAATACCAAGGGAATTCTGTCAAGGATAAACCTGCGGAAATCTGCAGTCTTTCCCTCATGACCTGCCTCCGGCAGTCCGCCATTTTCAGGGCATTCCTATAGGTAAATCCGCTCCAGACGGTACTTTCCGTCCTCCAGCGTCAGGATTGCCATGCTTTTTCCATCGCCCCTGTCCTGCTCCGCCGTTCCGGGATTGATATAGACCTTGCCGTGCCTTTCCATATGTGCAAACACATGCGTGTGCCCGTAAACAATAAAATCCGCATCCGTTAAATCATAGGGCAGATCCATCTGGTTGTGCACCAGATAAAACATTTTTCCGCCTATGGGCACCGCCAAAAATTCATGCAGGTAAGTCGCCCAATCGCCCCTGTCACAGTTTCCACGCACCGCATACATGGGTACGCCCAGTTCCTGCAGAGTGTTATATACATGTTCCCTGTCAAAATCCCCCACATGAATGAGGTAATCACATTTCTTAATCTGTGTCAGAAGCTCCTCCCGGCATACGCCGTGGGTATCCGAAACCAGTGCTATTTTCATGTTCCGCCGCCTTTCCCGCTTAAATATATTTCTTCCGGTTCTCTCGCGCTCATGTAATTCTGATTATACCATAATAACGGTTTCGTTAAAATACTGGAACCCTTTTACCGTATGTAATATAATGGTGTTATTCTAAGGAATTCTTTTTTATATAAGGATACTTTTCTAATGGTAGGGAAAGGAGTAATAAGAATATGACAACAAGAGAAGAAGCTTTAAGCTATGGGCTGTCCTTTCCGGGCGCCTACCAGGATGCCCCCTTTCATGACCCCAACTGGCAGCTGGTGCGGACAGAAGGCAACAGGAAGGTATTTCTCTGGACATATGAAAGAAACGGTTTTATCAATCTGAATGTAAAGGTTTCCCCGGAATGGCGGGATTTCTGGCGAAGCGCCTACGCCTCCGTCGTGCCCGGCTGGCATCAGAACAAGGAGCATTGGAATACCGTTATTCTGGACGGTACCGTTCCCGATGAAGAAATCCGCCGCATGATTGCGGAGAGCTACGACCTGACTGTCAACACGGCCGCAACACGCATCTATGAAGCAGTAAAGAAAATCCCCAAGGGTAAGGTTGCCACCTATGGTCAGGTTGCCGCATTGGCCGGAAACAGCCGAATGGCGCGCGCTGTCGGCAATGCCCTGCACCACAACCCGGACCCCGCCAACATCCCCTGCTACCGGGTAGTCAATTCCAAGGGAGAGCTGTCCGGCGAATTTGCTTTCGGCGGCGCAGGCAGACAGGCACAGCTTTTAGAGGCCGACGGCATCGAAGTGGTGGACGAAAAAGTGGATTTGAAGAAGTATGGGATGGATGTGTAGGGAATATGGCATTTCCTGTTTTTAACCCATGTTATTTCCATTGACACCGGTAGAATTTACACCGTTATTGATGTTATTGTACGGAAACTGTCCTCTCGGAACATTGTTGTTCGCATCGTTATGATAATTAACCGCACCATACCCGTTCATGGACTTGAAAATTTTATCCTGATTTTCAATCACTGCACTCATTCGCGGATTTAAGTTCTGTTTAATGGCTTTCGTCATACCATGATATACCGCTAATTTCACAATCACATAGAACAGTAAAATCTTAATCAGGAATATCAGCAATGTAAAGATGGTGACCGTTCCTTCCGAATAATCTCCCTGCTGAATTAAATAAATTAAAAAACCTTCCAATGAGCTTGCTTCCATAATCGAATCTCCTTTTACATAATATTATTTTTGTTATCATTTGGCATAATGTTATTTGCCAAATGTGCTCCTATATACTATCAAAAAATAACAATATATGCAAGAATATCCTGGTTTCTGCGACGTTGCTTTTACCTTATCAAGGAACTTTTGGGGTGAAGAATTATTGGTATGGCTTTTTAATATAGCTTTTTAACATGCCGGAAATTTGTTGACCGGAAAACAGATAAGTGATATGCTTTGAATAATTAGAGTTTAAAATAAAAAAACCGACTAAGCAAGTCGGATAGATAACAGAGGAAGCGCGAGACGGGAATCGAACCCGCGACCCCCTCCTTGGCAAGGAGGTGCTCCACCGCTGAGCCACTCGCGCATATGAAATACAGGACTGCTCCTGCATTACAAGAAGGTATGAAATTAATTGTTGTGAAATTCTTATGTAATAAGAATTTCAAGCGGGTGATGGGAATCGAACCCACGTATCCAGCTTGGAAGGCTGGTGTTCTACCATTGAACTACACCCGCACATTTAAAGTGCCCAGAACCGGAATCGAACCAGTGACACGAGGATTTTCAGTCCTCTGCTCTACCAACTGAGCTATCTGGGCAAATCAAATCTTTGCGTCACAACAATGGGTATTTTACATAAAGACTGGCAAAATGTCAATACCTTTTGAGAATTTTTTTCAATTAGGAAGTAAAAAGTTTAATTTGGACATAAACTCTTTACTTCCTAATGATTGTTATTGCTCGTTATGTAACAAATAGTCTCCGTTCACTCGATAGAACTCACATAGTTCTCAACACACTTTACAATTTCCTCCGGAAGTGGACTTTTCTCTTTTTCAACCGAATCAATAATTGTGTCAATCATCTTTCCATTTCCCATATGATCTTTTACAAAATTGTATTCCTTATCTGAAAAATCAAAAAATTTTTGTACAACATACGGAATATATGTGTTCAAATATTTTTGTTCTGTAAATCCGCTTGATAGATTTGACCGAGCTAGTATAGTAAAATATTGAAAAATAACATCGTTTCTAATAAATGGGATCAAATGGTGTACATCCATAATCATTACAATTTCAATCGCTTGCATACAAAACTGCACTACCAGTAAATAAAACAGTTGTGCTTCATCCACATTATTCATAAAAGGCATCGCATAACAATTTAATTTTAAATAATTAGTACACCTATCTCTTAATGACATCTCAACATCTTCTACCCTATCAAATATTAACTGCTCTCTTATCTGTGGTAATAAGTTGTTTTCTATATCTTCATATGTTCCATTTTTTTCATAAAAATCCTTAATATCTTTATATTCTGTCGAAAACATTGAAAGAATCATTTCTTCAGCCACTTTCGTTAAGGATGAACGATACTCATCTCCATCATTACCTGTTATATATTCTATTGGTAAAATATAAAAATCATCTATGTACTCTCTAAGCAAATGCAATCCATCTTGAATGCATTCCTTCACATATTTATTTATATACCCAAAATTAATTTCATCTTCTGTGCCTTTATAAAATGCAGCCATTTTTAACAACGGTTCATTTATCAGTCTGATTTTTCCTACTAAAACAAATTCATAATGTCCATTATCCACAATATCTATACGAACTGCTCCTGCAAGAAAAGCTACTTTGTCATCTTCTGTTATATGAGTTATAAAATATTCTATACTTTTTCGATTTCGGTACCAAAACATTTTTACATCGCCAATTAATCTTTTATAATCTGTAATAGAAAAATTTTCTAAATTTGTTTCATATCTCTCAAGCAAAACCTTATAATCATTCATAATTCGCTTTATAGGTTTTAACTCAATCATCAACTTTTCCCCCTTAAATTCAGCTATATGGAATAAAAATCCGGAAACTCAATGTAAGATGCAATAGCATCAAAAGTTTTTTTCATAACCATTTCACAATCACTAAATACACTACGCAAGTTCTGTTTCATATAATAATCTGGTACACAATGATATGTATGTGCCGGATTATCACAAATTAACATGGAGGATTCTCTAATTGCACCCCAAATGCCATGTGCAAAATTGGTAGCATATTCATAATATATCTCATATAATTCATCTTCTCCACACTTTTGAAATTTCGTTCTAACACCTATTTTATCAAAATAACCAACACTCATACTAACAAAAACTTCATCCATATCTTCATTCACTATTACTTCCATTATTTTTTCATTAATCTGAGAATTATCCGAAACAGTATATTTTTTCTCTCGCAACTTTGCCATTACTAATTTATACTTACCATTACCATATGCCTTAAACTTTTCATAAATATCAGGCTCTTCACCTTCCCGCTGCATTATATATTTCAAATTGATATATGTCTCCAACATTGTTCTAAACAGTATTCTTCCTCCAATACCGTTCTGCATCTGTTTTTCCACAATTTCTTGATATATTCTATGAATATAACAAGTCATCCCCATAATTACAGCATATTTACTATCCATCTTTTTATCTTCGTTATTAGCAGAAAAATATTCCATTATTTGCCTTGCAATTTTATAAAAGTCCATCGATGCTTCCTCGCTCCATACCATAGCCAGCGGATTACAGTCTGAAATCCTACCTAACACATTCCATAATTTCTGAGAAAATTCCTTACTACAATCTAGGTTGCACAAACCTTGAAAGGTAGATCTGATAATAGGTCTATATGTTCTCATAGCTTCATCTACATGATTATGTTTGTAATACTCCTTTAAAGCTGTAGGAAGTATACTAATGTTGCTAGAAAAATGTAATTTACCATTTAATACATAAAACCAATCAACTATAAAGCATATATCCGTACTTAATTCGTCATGAAATCCATTTGTTTCTTTTATGATTTCTAAAAATACAGTATTTCCACTATCAATCTGAATAGTCCAATTTGATATTATATAGTCTTCACACGAATGCACATCATCCATGATTAAAATATCCACATCATCAAAAAAAGAATGCAATGCAAAAAAAGAACTATATGTCGTAACTCCTATAGCCTCTGCCATCAAAAAACTGCTTTTATCCTTCGGCAGATAATCTTTCTGTTTCCCACAAAAAGCAATTGCTCTTAACCCATATTTTAAATTTGCCTGCTCGACAACCTGATGCACTAATTGATTTGTTGGACACAAAAACAATACTTTTTCTTTATTCTTTCTTCGTCTATATTCTCCAATCAATAATCCTACTAATGTTTTTCCACTTCCTGTTGGCAATTCTAATGCAACCGTCTTTTTATCCGCATTTTCAATATACAAATTTAGCATAGCTGCTTGATAATCTAAAGGACCCATAATTTTCTTAAATTTATTATCTTGATACATTTCTTGCGGTGAAAAATATAAAAAATCTTCTTTCTTTCGTGTTATAAATGCCATAAATACACCTCCCCTGTCTATAATTTTAATTATTATATTGTGTTAAAGCTTAATAATGTGGGACTATATATCGTCAAATCTCATTCAAATTTAAAACACTCCACGCTGCAATTCCCGATCTCATAAAATCAGCATATTATGTACACGGAATCTTCTTATACGTCAAAGCCGCCAGTTCAGTACGGCGTAAGTCCACCTGTTTAGACAAGATGCACCACGTTAGTTATAAGTAGCTCTTATATAATTACGCGAGTAATTTTCACTTCAGGATATCTAATCCCTAAATTTCCGGAAGTACAATTTTATCACACAAGAATATTTATGTTATACCTCACATATCTCATTGATAGGTATGCTATTTCACGCTGCTTTTATAAATTGATTTGTACATGATATTGCTCTAATTTATCAAGAAATACATACTGTTATATGACGGTATCTGTATGTAGGTATTTTTTACTTACTTAATATGACATTATCACATTTACCAGTATTTATCAATATTTTTTATTTTAGATAATCTCGTAATCTATAAAAGCAAGGCTCTGACACCCTGCTTTTTTCCTCTACTCCGTCTCTTTCAGTAAAATTCTTTTTTGAAAAGCCCCTCTCTTTTCGACCTTGGCAACCCTCACACGTTCCAGTTCTTCCACAGAATACCCTCTTGCCTGTGCCGCTGCGTAAATCACTTCCAGCAGGTCTGCCAGTTCCTCGATATTCTGGTCCTTATGGTACTCTGCAAGCTCCTCGTCAAGCTTTGCATCTACCATTTTCAAATATGCCTCTTCGGAAAGGATCTCCGTTTTGCACTTTCTTCCATCTGCTTCAATAATTTCAGGAATTTTGTCCCTGACCAGTTTGTTATACACCTTTACTGCCATCGTAAACCCACTCCTTAAACCCTGCTATTTTTGCCGATTCATAAACCGGTTTTATCACCTGCTCCAGCCTTCCGATAAAGGAAGCTTTGTCCAGACCATCCGCGTATAGACGGTTTCTGATTTCCATATTGTTCAGATGATATGGGGCAATTTTTTGAAACTCACCTGCCACCGCCTCGTTCTGTCGTTTCAACTCATACGCCTTATATTCCAATTCCCCGAGTGGCTCAAAATACAAAGACCACACCGGCAACGAATTGCTTTTGCTGCTGTTTATGGATTTCGTGGTGGGATGCAAGTTCCACAACTCATCATGTGACACATACTGCCAAGGCACAAAATGATCCACGGAAATGGTTTCCCCTACCAAAGTCACATCTCCATATATATCCTTAAGGGAAGGAACTATTTCCACAATCAGCTTCCAATACTTTCTCACGCGTTCTATATCCCGTGAAAACGGTGCTTCCAGTTTATCGGCAATTCCCGGAACGCTAGGATTCTTGCTCTGCAGATAACGGATAAGTTTCAGCTGCGTCCAGCCTTTCAAAATATCTTTATGCCTACAGAGATATTCCGCCCACAAAGCATCTACCTCAATTACTGTCTCAAGGCCGGAAATCAGCCTAAAATAATACAACAATCTTTTTTGCTTATTGATTTCATCGGTCAGGTTCTGTTTCGGACCGTACCACATGTTTTTTTCAATTCTGATTTCATCGTAAAAAGGAGCCTGCAGTCTGTACGGTACATTTAACGTCAGATCCGATTTGTACTTCGTAATCTTCCTGTCATCGGTGGTTTCTAGAAACACAATAATCTTTTCCCGTTTTTCAGACGGCATAAAGCCGTATTTTTCATAAATATATTTTACGACTTCTTCCAGATTGTCGGTGATGCCGATCGGCCCCAGTCGCAGATGATACTCCGTCACCATGTACCAAGCATCTGCAATCATTTCGTTGATCAATTCCTCAAACATAAATCTGCAATGCGTTCCATCTACTTTTCGGAGTATCGCCTGAAACCAGAAAAACTTGTAGCAATTGGAGGTATTGTTAAACAACCGGCTCAGATATCCTATATTCAGTTCTTCAGAATACGGTAATTGCATGGGGGTGCTCCTTATGAAAGGGTTAAATTAACTTGCCAAAAATAATTTTGTATGTTAAACTTCACTTTCCCTGAAACCTACAAACTTGTTTGTACGTGCATTTGTTATTTATTAAATGTTGACAACCTATAGTTGGTTGCGTGCATTCTAATGCTTTATATTTTTCCTTATACGTGCAAATATATGTTGTCGTAAAATATTGTTCTATATCCAACGTCTTTGTACCAGAAAAATCCAAAATTGTATAAAGTGCACCTGTTCCAAGAATTTTATTCCTCGTAAAGTTTTTCTCTAATATAATAAAATATGCCTTATTAAAATTATCCTGAACAACTTCTATCATGTGCCTGTCCATATTTATATGAACAAACTTAATATTTAATTCTCGATCATATCTTTTTATATTTCCATTAGATTGATCTGATAAAAAGGTTCCTTTAACAGACTCCAGCCTTAACAACAAATTATATATTGTTGCCAATTTAGAATAAACACTTAAAAATTCCTTTAATTCTTCCTCTTTTCTAAGAGCTGCTTCTTCAGCTGCTTTTCTATCTGCCTCCGCTTTTTCTCTCAAAATTTTCTTTTTTTGAGCTTCCTGCTTTTCTTTTTGTTTTTGAATCCATTTCCGCTGTTCTTCTTCCTGTTTTCGTTTCTCTTCATCAGCAAGTCTTTTCTTCTCTAAAATATAGTTTTGGGTTTTTACATATTCTTCTCTCTTTTGTCTTACAATATCTATGATATTTTTCCCATTATAAAAGATCAGGCCTTGACAATCTATCTCATACTCATTCAAAAGTCCTTCACATACCACTACACTCTTCCAATAACCTTTGTAATCTCTCATATAGAAGCACACCCTTGCCTGTGCTTCTTCGTATAGCATGTTTGATCCCATCTTTAAGTAAAAACAATAACCTTGTTTATCTTGAATCTTCATTAAGTGCTCCGGATATTGATCATCATTAAATTCATTTTCTTCCGAGATAATATATAAAATTTTAGTTTCAAGATACTTCTTTTGAAGATTAACTTTTTCCGTTTTTATATTACTTGATAGTCTATAATATACAATTCCAAAATCATAATCTTGGGTATATAATGTCATTTCATATCTTCTTTTACTGTCTGATAACTCATTTATAGCTACTCTGTACCTAACTTCATTTTTTATTTCTGGCAAATTTTTTGATAACCAACACTTAAGTACAATTTTTGACTTTACGGAAAGCTCACTCTCTTCCTGATACTCACAATTAGAATTTGCAAATTGCTTCAATAACCGAAAATGCTGCTTGCGTACTGAACCAGCAACCAGTACAACTACCTCCCCACATCCACAAGGGCATGTTAAGTCACTGTGGGTATTGCTCAATTGTCTATAATATTCCAATTTTTCAGGTATATTTATTTGCTTACCATCAATTACTTCATACATATCTGCTATATCAAGATAATTACCCTTATACAAACAGTAGCTTCTCATAGCAACCCCTTTCTTCACCCAAACACACATTTATCTGGCTGATATAGTTAATTAACTTGTCAACTTTTTCAGGCAAACAGCATCTTCTTACATATCCCTACTGCCCCGATACATCTTCCTCCTCTGCAACCATTGGCAAAGAATCCTGCTTATCAAAATCATAAGTTACATTTTCAGATTTCTGTTCCGTGAACGTGGATGAGCCACCGATGCCAAAATACTTTTCAAAGAAAATCTTCAGCTTATCAATAACTCCCTGCTTCTTCTTAGCTCTGTTTCCACCACCGAAACGAGAAATAGGAGGCATAAGTCTATCTATGTCCGTTCCGGCTGTTTTGATTTCTCCATCACGGAATGCATTTTCCATAAACTTTCTGGTGTCCTCAGGCTTTAGCCTTTCTTCTGTAATAATGGCATTAAGATCATGGTCACGCTGCTCCACTACATAGCTTCGCCATTCATTCATGACATCATCAGCATCATTAATGCCCGCAATAAAGGTTTCTATAAGTTGTTTTTTGCTACGCAGCTCTGGACTTGCATCAATTGCCTTGTTAATAGTTATCAATACTTCTTTATCCTCACAATGAGAATCGTGATACTTTTTAACAAGCATAAGAATATAATCAATGTTAATTTCTATCTGACGAATCAGCTCAATCTCAAATACCACATCATCTGTAATATCCGTGCTTTCCTTACGTTTTCCTGACCATTCATCACGTAAATCCTGATAACGTCCAAGATAGTCCTGCAAATCCCGCTCAGAAATCAGCTCATTGCCCTTGAACTCATCAAAAGAAAGCAAGAGGTTTCTCATGCGAAGAATAGCACCAAACAAAGCGATAAAGTCCTTTTGGTTTTGTTCCCCAATAATCTGTGGTTCTGACAGTGGAAACTTATTATTCAAATCTTCCATCATATCCACATATCCCGGCATTGATTTACCATCTACAGACTCATAACCATAATAGTAATCCTTAAAACTCTGAAGTAAAACAATACCTCCGGCATTCTTATCCCCAAATAAAGAAATTGCACTATCCACACGCTTTTGTAGATTTCGGAAGCATACAATATTTCCAAAAGTTTTGATAGAATTCAGAATACGGTTAGTACGGGAAAATGCCTGTATCAGTCCATGCATTTTCAAATTCTTATCAACCCAAAGTGTGTTCATAGTTGTGGCATCAAAACCAGTAAGGAACATATTTACTACAATCAAAATGTCCAGTTCCTTATTCTTCATCCGGAGTGACACATCTTTATAATAATTCTGGAATTTATCACTGGATGTATCATAGTTCGTATGAAATATTTCGTTGTAATCCTTAATAGCCTCATCCAAAAAATCTCTGGATGGCTGATCAAGGGCAGATGTATCTTCTGAATTTTCTTCATCCAGAATACCATCCGATTCTTCCTCATTTGCACCATAACTGAAAATGGTTGCAACTCGCAGCTTTTTTGTCGGGTCTGCTGCCATCTGCTTTTTGAATTCCTGATAATACAGTTTTGCCATTGGTACACTTGATACCGCAAAGATAGAATTGAATCCGCTGATACGTTGCTTCTGTTTGATTTCCTCTACCTCATCACGTTTGGCAGAAGCCACTTCTGCAATATTTGTCAGCGTATTATATATGTATGTTTTGTCCCCGCGATAGGTCTTTTGGTCAAAATGTTCCAGTATATACTGTGTTACAATACGGATGCGCTCAGGAGCCATCATAACCTTTTCTCGGTTGATGTCCCAAACCATCTCATCTGTAATTTCTTCCTCTACATCCATTGTTTTTATATAATCAACCCGGAATGGAAGAACATTTTTATCATTAATAGCATCCACAATCGTATAACTGTGAAGCTGATCTCCAAAAGTCTGACCCGTAGTAAAAAACTCCGGATTTTTCGCTCTACCAGAATTAACCGAAAAAATCGGTGTTCCTGTAAATCCAAACAGATGATATTTCTTGAAATTCTTTACGATAGCAGTATGCATGTCCCCAAACTGGCTACGGTGGCATTCATCAAAAATAATAACAACGTGTTTCTGATACACTTCATTTCCCGGATACTTTTTAATAAAAGTAGCCAGTTTCTGAATGGTGGTAATAATAATATGTGCCTCCGGGTCTTCCAATTGTCGCTTTAAAATGATAGTAGAAGTGTTGCTGTTGGCTGCCCCCTTCTCGAAGCGGTCATATTCCTTCATAGTCTGGTAATCAAGATCCTTACGGTCAACAACAAACAGCACCTTATCAATATATGGCAGCTTTGATGCCAACCTTGCTGTCTTAAATGAAGTCAGTGTTTTGCCAGAACCCGTGGTATGCCAAATATAACCGCCACCCTCGACACTGCCGTATTTCTTATAATTATTTGCAATTTCAATTCGGTTGAGGATTCGCTCCGTAGCCGTAATCTGGTACGGACGCATAACCATCAGCATATCCTCCGATGTAAAAATACAATACCTCGTAAGAATATTTAAAATTGTATGCTTTGCGAAGAAAGTCTTTGTAAAATCAATCAGATCTGGAATTACACGGTTATTGGCATCTGCCCAGAAACAGGTAAATTCAAAACTGTTACTGGTTTTGGTCTTACTTGCTCCCCGCTTTTCATGTTCCTTCTCCGCATTCCGCCTGGTACTGTTGGAATAATATTTTGTATTCGTACCATTGGAAATGACAAAAATCTGAATATACTCATACAGACCACATCCAGCCCAGAAAGAATCTCTCTGGTAACGATTAATCTGATTGAATGCCTCACGAATAGCAACTCCTCTACGTTTCAGTTCGATATGTACAAGAGGTAAGCCATTGACCAATACTGTAACATCATAGCGATTATCATGTTTTGCACCGTTATCTGTGCCAATCACATACTGATTGATAACCTGTAATCTGTTATTATGGATGTTCTTCTTATCTATGAGTGTAATATTCTTGGAAGAACCATCATCACGGGTCAAAACCTGGACATTATCTTCCTGTATCTTCCGGTTTTTTTCCACGATATGCTCATTGGGATTAGCGACGGCGTTTTTGAAAAAGTCATTCCATTCCGTATCTGAAAACTGATAGCTATTCAATTCCGAAAGCTTCCTACGAAGATTGACAATCAAGTCATCTTCTGTATGAATAGGCAGATATTCATACCCCTGTTCACAGAGCAGACGGATAAACTCCTGTTCCAACTCCGCTTCACTCTGATAGCTGTCAGAACGTTTTTTAACCGGTTCATATTCTGTAACAACCGTATTCTCCGATGTTTCTGCTACAATATTAAAATATGGCACTTATCTTTCCTCCTTACACTTTCGTACTTCCTTTACAAATCTTCGTTCTTTTTTATCTAACATATGATTAGAATAAATTTTTTGCTGCGATGATTTTGTTATAGATTTAAATATTTCTTCTCTATCCTCATCTTTAATTGGAAAAAGGAAATTCTTAGGATATTGTTCCTTATACTCATTTCCAAATAAAAATAAGCAGATTTCTGACGTGATTGGGAAAATTACTTTGCTATACTCTTTGATCGTACGCTCTTTCGAATATATAAAAATTGGATTATCAGATGTTACTATTTTTGCCTGCCTATCAACACCAACTCCAAACGACATATTTAACATGGGCTTCAAAAATGTATAAAATAAAACGGCTTCTTTACTATCCTCTTCAAGCGGCTTAAAAAAGGGCAGGCAAAACATCCTGGCTATATTTTGTGCCTGCATGGTATTAATTTGATCTTCCCATGTTTCCAAACTCACGGTTTCCGCTAACTTCAAGATTTGTGGTAACCTCAATATCTGAACTGAAATATAAGTTACCCAAAATACCTTTTCTTTATTTGCAAGAAAGCATTTCGTCTTATAATTATCTTCTATGTATACTTTTCTCTCCAGTTCATATCTGAAATTGCCAAACATTTTTTCAAATGCGGATAAAATCTTTTCTAAGTAATTAGGAAGTACAATTTCTCCTTCATAACCAGTAACTTCATACAGATAATTATTGTAGCAAATAGATTTAATGGGAACCGCTTTCATAATCTGATCCCGGGCTGTCAAATCATGGCAGTAAATTGTATACTTTGAAAGAGGCAAATCCTTATTACCTTTGTGATATTCCGGTGAAAATCCTCTCAAATATACCTGTGGCACATAATGTTGTTTTTTTGTAATTTTGTTTTCTGTTGACACATCAATTCACTTCCTTGAATGACAGTAACCTATCCCTATAGTACTCATATTGTTTATGGCGTGCTTCAATTTCTGCTGGAAGACCTGTAGATAAGTCATTGCAAAGGGTATCAAAACGGTCAAGAATAGATACTATTCTTTTCTGTTCGTCTATTGGCGGAATTTCTATTAAAATATCAAGAATATCACTTTTTCTTAGATTGGTTTGGTCTGTTCCATTATCATATTTTAATAATTGTGGATTTCTATTAAGTATATAGTACAGATACTTTATATCAACCAGATCACTCCTATTTATTGTAAATGCTCCTATTCGTTGATTAAGAGTATATTTATCATTTACATCAACTAAGTAGCATTTTGCCAAAGCTCGTCCATTAGGTAAATCACTCATTACCATAAGAATGTCATTCTTAAATACCGGACATATTTGTTTGTCGGAATACTTTTTAATCTGTCCATCTGTAGAAATAAACTTGGAATTTACAACAATATAATGTCCATCAGACGTTATATTTCGTTCATGCCCTTTTCCATTTCTAAAATCCACAATATCTTCAAGTCGAACTACAGAGTAACCAAACACATACTGCAAAAACTTAATTGCATTCAGA
>ULJH01050472.1_pt1 | contig 18499 bp, 14 predicted proteins | sample 1950781 | NCBI WGS metagenome assembly ULJH01 (sample SAMEA4835462, study PRJEB28245) | human gut metagenome | biome: gut microbiome; material: fecal sample | place: Denmark | collected 2008 | reverse complement strand
TTTAAGTCCCTTGCGTCTGCCGATTTCGCCACACCAGCAAATCATGCTTAAATATTATATATAAAATAGTTAATAAAGTCAATAACGGGGTGCAAAATAATTATTTTAATTTGCGTTTTCTATTGTATATAATGTATCGCCGACAGGAACGGATATCATTGAAAAAACTCTTTTGTCAAATGGACAAAAGAGTTTTCTCATGGTTGCGGGGGTGGGACTTGAACCTCACGACCTCCGGGTTTCTCACAAGGCTTCGCCTTGCTTGCCCCTCAGAAATATAGTCGCCCTGCTCGCTTGGAGCGCTTCGCATTGCTCCTTATTTCTTCACCTCACCCACACCCCTTCTTATGCCGCCGGCAGCGGTGTGTGGGTTCGCCCCAACGAGCACGCTCGTCGTGCTCATAACCCTAAATAAAAAAAATAAACCTGCCATAAAGACAGGTTTTTTCATGGTTGCGGGGGTGGGACTTGAACCTCACGACCTCCGGGTTATGAGCCCGACGAGCTACCAACTGCTCTACCCCGCGATATTTACTTTTCTCAAGTGCTCAAATATAATACTACAAAACCGATGAATTGTCAACAGTTTTTTTAATATTAAATCAAAAATAGCGAAAGCAAACGGAAAATGTGCAAGCTGAAACAACTTTCTATTTTTCAAGTCTTGAAAATATTTCCGACTCCATACTCTTAATATGCTTCTGCACTTCTTTGTAATTCGGCATATATGCTTCGACAAGCGACCAAAAACGCTTTGAATGGTTAAGCTCTTTAATATGGCAAAGCTCATGAATTACAACATAATCGATAGCTTCCGTATCGGTAAGCATTAAAAGGCAATTAAAATTGAGATTGCCCTTTGACGAACAACTGCCCCACCGTGTTTTCTGCGCTCTGATTGAAACGGAATTGTATTCCACGCCGATTATTTCAGCCCAATATTCTACCCGTTGCGGAATATACTGCTTTGCCCTTGCTTTGAGAGCTTTGATTTCATCTTCGGTAAAAGCAGGATAAGACCTACTTTCCTCCGTTCTCTTTTCATTTTCAATTATATGCTTTTCAAACCAAGCTTTATTTTTATTATAAAATTCTTCAATTTGCCTGTTGCTTGCAAATATCGGTGCACGCAAAATAACCGAGCCGTCTCGCTTCACTTCAAGAGAAAAAGTTTTTCTGTTGGATTTTACAATTTTTATCGTTTCCATTTTATCCGCCCGTGAAATTTAATTCAAAATTATTTTAACATATTTTTACACAAAAAAACATAAAAAGTTTATAAAAAAAGTATTGTAATTATTTTTGAAAATGCTATAATTATATCATAAATGATTGTTAAACAATTATCAATCATTTGTTTTGCTAAACAAAGCGTTTTGCTTTAGAATTCACATTTTTTAGGAGGCAAAAATTATGGCAAGATTTACTCTTCCCAGAGACCTTTATCACGGTAAGGGTTCGCTCGAGGCTCTTAAGACTTTTAAGGGTAAAAAAGCAATTATTTGTGTCGGCGGCGGTTCAATGAAGCGTTTTGGCTTCCTTGACAAGGCTGAATCATACCTTAAAGAAGCAGGTATGGAAGTTAAAATTTTTGACGGAATCGAATCAGATCCCTCTGTCGAGACCGTTATGCGTGGCGCACAGGCTATGATAGACTTCCAGCCCGACTGGATTGTTGCAATCGGCGGTGGTTCTCCTATCGACGCTGCAAAGGCAATGTGGATTAAATATGAATATCCCGAGTGCACATTTGAGGATATGTGCAAGGTATTCGGACTTCCCGAGCTTCGTAAAAAAGCTCATTTCTGCGCTGTTTCCTCAACCTCAGGTACTGCAACAGAGGTTACTGCGTTCTCAATCATCACAGACTATTCAAAGGGCATTAAATATCCGATAGCTGACTTTGAAATCACACCCGACGTTGCTATCGTTGACCCAGAGCTTGCTGAGACAATGCCGAAAAAGCTTGTAGCTCATACAGGTATGGACGCAATGACACACGCTATTGAGGCTTATGTTTCAACCGCTAACAGTGATTTTTCGGATCCGCTTGCAATCCATGCAATCGAAATGATAATGAAAGACCTTGTTCCGTCTTATAACGGCGATATGGAAGCAAGAGACCGTATGCACAACGCTCAATGCCTTGCGGGTATGGCTTTCTCAAATGCACTTCTCGGTATCGTTCACTCAATGGCACATAAAACAGGTGCTGCATTTGCAGACTATGGCGCTCACATTATTCACGGTGCTGCAAACGCTATGTATCTTCCCAAGGTTATCGCATTCAACGCAAAGGACGAAACAGCTAAAAAGCGTTACGGTGTAATCGTTGATTATATGGGTATCTGCGACAAATCAGCTTCCGATGATGAAAAGGTTGCGGCTTTGATTGCATATCTTCGTAAGATGAACGATGAGCTTAACATACCGCACTGCATTAAAAACTACGGTGCAGACAGCTATCCGACCGAAAACGGTTTTGTTCCCGAGGATGTATTCCTTGAGAGACTTCACGACATTGCTGTCAATGCTATTGCAGACGCTTGCACAGGCTCTAACCCCCGTCAGCCCTCTGTTGAAGAGATGGAGAAGCTCCTCAAGTGCTGCTATTATGATACAGAGGTTGATTTCTAATCAACTTGAGTTTTGTTTAACCGAATCGGCTGTTTTACCGCAGCCGATTCTTTTTTAGGAAGAGATTATGGATAAAATTAGAGATAAAAACGGCTTGACCGAAGAAGAATTTTTAGAAAAATATAAAGAAAAGAACTATCCGAGACCTTATCTTACAGCAGATATTGTTGTTATCGGCTTAAAAGTCGAACAGAAAAAATTACTTTTGATACAACGTGGCGGACACCCGTTTATAAATATGTGGGCGTTACCGGGCGGATTTTCACGCCAAACGGAAACTATGGAAGAAACCGCACACAGAGAATTGCTTGAAGAAACCGGTGTAAATTCCGAGTGTATCTCCCCTATCGGTCTGTTCAGCAAGCCCGACAGAGATCCTCGTGGCTGGGTTGTTACGCAAGCGTATCTTTGTAAGGTTAATTTTACCGAATGTAAAGCATTTGCGGGAGATGACGCAAAAAACGCAGAATGGTTTGACCTGACAGTTAAAAATCAGATAATAACGCTTGATAATGGAGATTGCGTTATATCCTTCAAATGCGAAAGCGGAAAAATCGAGTATATAAGTAAAGATAAGCTCGCATTCGATCACGCAGAGATTATCGCAAAAGCCATAGAGCTATTATAATATGTATAGAAATCAACACGCCGACATAGCTGTAAAGGTTATGTCGGTTTTTTATAAATTTATATTGACACATACCCCCATAGGGTATATTATAAATGTGTAAAAACGGTTAAAGGAGAAATACTATGTCTTGTAATAAAAAATGTTGTTCCTGCGAAAAGAATACGCACAGGACAGATGAGGAAAAGAAAAAGCTGATAAACCGCCTAAACAGAATCGAGGGTCAGGTCAGAGGAATTAGGGGTATGATTGAAAAGGACGCATACTGTGCAGATGTGCTTGTTCAGTCTGCGGCGGTAAATGCGGCAATAAATTCTTTTAATAAAGATTTGCTTTCCCGTCATATACACTCCTGCGTTGTCAGAGATATAAAAAACGGCGACGAGGAAGTTATCGACGAGTTAATGAATCTTATTTCAAAGCTTATGAAATAGAAAGGCTGATGTAAAATGACGCAATTTTCAGTAACGGGAATGAGCTGTGCCGCATGCAGCGCAAGAGTCGAAAAAGCCGTTAATAATGTTGACGGCGTTACCTCCTGCTCGGTAAGTCTGCTGACAAATTCAATGGGCGTTGAGGGTACTGCTTCGGCAAAGGATATAATTTTAGCCGTCGAAAAGGCAGGCTACGGCGCACAATTAAAGGACGGTAGCAAAAAACGCAAAAGCAACGGATATGATGAGTTTGAGGACAAGGAAACGCCGAAGCTTGTAAAAAGACTTGTAAGCTCGGCTGTGTTTTTGGTAATACTGATGTATTTCTCAATGGGTCATATGATGTGGGGCTTTCCTCTGCCGAAATTCTATGAGAATAATCATATTGCAATGGGAATTACCCAGCTTTTGCTGACGGTTATCATAATGGTAATAAATCAACGATTTTTTATCAGCGGTTACAAAGCGTTACTTAAACGAGCACCCAATATGGATACTCTTGTTGCCCTCGGCTCAACAGCGGCGTTTTTATACAGCACCTACGCTCTTTTTGCTATGACAAGGGCGCAGGTTGACGGGAATATGCAAGCAGTCGAAGGCTATATGTCGGAGTTTTACTTTGAAAGCGCTGCGATGATACTTGCTCTTATTACCGTAGGTAAAACGCTTGAAGCGAGAGCAAAAGGCAAAACAACTGACGCATTAAAATCTTTAATAAAGCTTGCACCGAACACAGCAACCGTTATCAAGAACGGCGAATATACAGAAGTGCCTGTTGAAGAAGTAAAAGTCGGAGATATATTTGCGGTAAAACCCGGCGAGAGGATTCCCACAGACGCAACCGTTATAAAGGGTGAAAGTGCAGTAAACGAGTCTGCTCTCACGGGAGAAAGCTTACCCGTCGAAAAAGCGGTCGGCAGTAAGGTCTACGCAGGTACAATCAACGCCTCGGGTTATCTTGAATGTACGGCTGACAAAATCGGCGAGGACACCACCCTTTCGAAAATAATTCAAACCGTAAGCGATGCAGCGGCAACGAAAGCACCGATTGCAAAGGTTGCCGACAAGGTATCGGGTGTGTTTGTTCCCGTTGTAATGGCAATCGCTTTTGTTACAACGGCTGTTTGGCTTGTAGTAAACGGAAATTTCGGATATGCTCTTGCAAGAGGAATTTCCGTGCTTGTTATCAGCTGTCCGTGTGCCCTCGGACTTGCAACACCTGTTGCGATTATGGTCGGTAACGGCGTCGGTGCAAAAAACGGAATACTTTTCAAAACGGCGGAAGCTCTTGAGCAGACGGGAAAAATCAACACGGTTGTTCTTGATAAAACAGGCACAATCACAAAGGGCGAACCACAGGTAACAGATATATATTCCCCGATTACAGACGAAAAAGAATTGATTTCCCTTGCCGCAGCTTTAGAAAGTCAAAGCGAGCACCCGCTTGCACTTGCAATAACCGAAAGAGCAAAAGCGGACGGAATTAAAACCGAAGAAATTACAGATTTCAAGGCTGTTTCAGGCAACGGACTTAAAGCAAAATTAAACGGCAAGGATATTTTCGGCGGAAACCTCAAATATATAAGCGATAAAGTCGATTTGCCGAGTGATATTGCCGAAATCGCAGATAAATATTCAAGCGAGGGTAAAACTCCCCTGTTCTTTGCGTATGACAATAAATTTTTAGGAATTATCGCCGTTGCGGATGTAATAAAATCAGACAGTCCCGAAGCTATAAAAGAATTGCAAAATATGGGAATTAGGGTTATAATGCTTACTGGAGACAACGAGAAAACCGCAAAGGCTATCGGTAAAAAAGCAGGCGTTGACGAGGTTATCGCAGGTGTTTTGCCCGACGGCAAGGACGAAGTAATACGTTCGCTTCAAAGGGAAGGCTCGGTTGCAATGGTAGGCGACGGAATAAACGACGCCCCTGCCCTTACCCGTGCAGATATCGGAATGGCTATTGCGGCAGGCACGGATATTGCCGTTGACTCCGCCGATATCGTATTGATGCAAAGCAGTTTAAGAGACGTACCGGCAGCAATAAGACTTAGCCGCAGTACGCTCAAAAATATTCATGAAAACTTATTTTGGGCATTCTTCTACAATTCAATCGGAATACCGCTTGCAGCAGGCTTATTTGTGAAATTTGGCATTACATTAAACCCTATGTTTGGTGCGGCGGCAATGAGTTTGTCGAGCTTCTGCGTTGTAATGAACGCTTTAAGATTGAATTTCTGTAAAATTTACAGCACGAAGCATGACCGAAAAATCAATAAATCCCATTCAAAAAAGGAGAATAAAAAAATGGAAATTACAGTTAAAATCAACGGTATGATGTGTCCGCATTGTGAAAATCACGTTAAAACAGCCCTTGAAGAGCTTGAAAATGTAACTGAGGTTACAGCAGATTTCAAAGCTGCACAGGCTGTCATAAAGGCAAGCGGTGCGGTTGACAGTAATAAAATTAAAGAAACTGTTGAAAAGGCAGGATATGAATTTGTCGGAATCGAATAACATTAAAGTCGTCAAGACAGACGATGTAAACGCCTGTCTTGAAATAAGAAGAAAAGTTTTTATTGATGAACAAAATGTCCCGACAGAGCTTGAAATTGACGATTATGACAGAAGTAATTCAGAGTGCGAGCACTTTTTGATAACCGACAACGGCGCTATTGTAGGTACCTTTCGTCTGATATATGACAGCCCCGAGCTTGCACATATGCAACGGCTTTGCGTTCTTCCCGAAATGCGTGGAAAAGGCTACGGTTATGCCGCAATGTCATTTTTGAAGGAAGAATGTAAAAAGCGTGGCAACAGTAAAATCACGCTCGGCGCACAATGTCACGCTATTCCTTTTTATGAGAGCTGCGGCTTTGTCTGCGTTTCCGATGTCTTTCTCGACGCAGGAATTGAACACAGAACGATGGAATGTGTGCTTTAATCTATAATTTAGGAGAATTATCTTGATTTCAATACTTGTACTGATATATGTAGTCTTTATTTCGTTAGGTCTGCCCGACAGCGTTTTCGGCGTTGCTTGGCCCGTTGTACATACCGAATTCGGAATTGCAGAGTCGTTTGCTTCAATTTACAGTATTATTACAGGCATATGCTCGGGCGGCGCAAGCTTTGTTGCAGGAATCGTACTTCGAAAATTCGGAACGCCGAAGGTAACGTTCTTTTCAATACTTCTCACGGCAATAGGACTTATCGGAATGAGCTTTTCTCCTAATATTTGGGTTATGATGCTATTTGCTGTCGTTATGGGCTACGGTGCAGGTGCTATCGACACCGGTCTTAATAACTATGTTTCCCTGCACTTCAAGGCAAGGCATATGTCCTGGCTGCACGCTTTTTGGGGTGTCGGCGTTACGCTAAGTCCTGCCATTATGTCGGCATTTTTAGGCGGAGAACAAGGAGATTGGAGAAACGGCTACCGTGTTCTTGCCATCATTCAGTTTGCAATTGCCGCCGCAGTCGGAATTATGCTTCCGAAATGGATAAAAAAGGACAAGGAAAGCTCGCAGGAATACATTGAAGAAAGCGAAAAAAAGAAGCTGAAGCTATCAAATTTCAAAGGATTACTGCCGAGCATTCTCGCTCTCGGATTTTACTGCTCAATGGAGTTCATTGTCGGCACTTGGGGTGCTTCCTATGCCGTCAACGTCTATTCGATAGGTGCTGATGTTGCGGCAAGATGGGTTTCTGTATATTTCGGCGGAATAATGACAGGTCGATTGCTCTCGGGCTTTGTTTCAGACAAGCTCGGCGACAACAAAATGATAAGAATAGGTGCTGTTGCTTCCTTCGTCGGTATGCTTATTTTAATTCTACCTATCGGAAGCAAGGCACTTATCGGTTTGTTTTTCATAGGCTTAGGCTTCGGCCCCGTGTTCCCGAGCGTTTTACACGCTGTACCCTCTCGCTTCGGCAAGGAATTTTCGGCTGATTTAACAGGCTTTCATATGGGCGGTGCGTATGCTGTCGGATTTGCATTTCAGTTAAGCCTCGGTTATGCCGCAACGGGTACGACCTTCAAAATAGTGCCTTATGTTTTAGCGGCTCTTTTGTGTCTTATGACCGTTTGTAACGAAGCAGCAATCAAGCAAGCTAAAAGAAATTTCAGTAATTGACTTTACGGAGATGAATATGGGAAAAGAGCCTTTTGTACGAAAATACGTTTCCTCTGACAGAGACGCAGTGCGAAGCATATGCATTGAAACCGCCGACCCGACATTCAAAAAGAATAAAAAGCTTTTGGAATGTGTACCGATAATTTACAATGATTATTTCACACAGCAAGAGCCTGAAAATATATTTGTATTGGACAACGGCGACGGAAAAGCAGTCGGATATATTCTTTGCAGTGCGGACTACAACAAATTCGTTAAGAAGAACAGAGATATTTATTTAAGGCGTGTCGCAAAAACACATCTTCCCTCCTGCTCTGTCTTGATTTTATATCTTATGCAAATGAGAAAAATGAAAGAGTATCCCGTTCATTTGCATATTGATATTTTACCCGAATATCAACACAGAGGCTACGGAAGCGAGCTGATAAATATGCTTTGTGAGCATCTTAAAAAAAGCGGTTGCTCTCATCTTTCCATATGCGGCATAAACAGGAATTCGGATGCTTACCGTTTTTATAAAAAGTGCGGATTTTATGAATTTTACGACTGTGGATTTAATAATGCATTGCTCACAAAAAAATTATAAAAAAATAATAATTTTTTCTTGACAACGTTTTTTCTCGGTAGTATAATTTCTTGCATAAAGACAAGGGCGTCTTTAAGTCTTAGGGCTTAAAGACGCCCTATCTCTATTTTTACAATAAAAGGCAACGGCGCTCAAATGTATTTTGGGGTGCAGTTGCCTTTAATTTTATTAGAAAAGAGGAATTACTATGAAAACTGTACCCGAATTTTTTGGATGTAAAGTATTTGACGACAAAGTTATGAGAGCAAATCTTTCAGATGATGTCTACGCCTCGCTTAAAAGAACTATCGACGAGGGCGTGCAGCTTGATATTACGGTCGCAAACGCTGTTGCAACCGCTATGAAGGATTGGGCAGTAGCGAACGGCGCAACACATTACACACATTGGTTTCAGCCTTTAACCGGTATTACGGCAGAGAAGCACGACAGCTTTATTTCTCCCTCGCCCGACGGCGGAGTTATTATGGAGTTTTCCGGAAAAGAGCTTATCAAGGGCGAGCCTGATGCGTCATCATTCCCATCGGGCGGTTTAAGAGCAACCTTTGAAGCAAGAGGCTATACAGCTTGGGATCCTACCTCCTATGCTTTTATTAAAGGTAAAACACTTTGCATACCGACTGCCTTCTGCTCATACGGCGGAGAAGCACTTGACAAGAAAACTCCTCTTTTAAGGTCAATGGAAGCTCTGAATGTACAGGCTTTGAGAATACTCAAGCTCTTCGGACACGATGATGTAAAATGCGTCAGAACATCGGTAGGTCCCGAGCAGGAATATTTCCTTATAACAAAAGAAATGTATGACAAGCGTCCCGATCTTCGCTTTACAGGCAGAACGCTTTTCGGAGCAAAATCTCCCAAAGGACAGGAATTGGACGACCACTATTTCGGTGTTATCAAGCCTAAGGTTGCCGAATATATGGAGGATCTTAACAACGAGCTTTGGAAGCTTGGTATTCTTGCAAAGACCGAGCATAACGAAGTAGCTCCCGCACAGCACGAATTAGCTCCGATTTATTCAACAACCAACATCGCAACAGACCACAATCAGCTTACAATGGAAATAATGCAGAAGGTTGCCACCAAGCACGGACTTGTATGCTTGCTTCACGAAAAGCCCTTTGCAGGCGTAAACGGAAGCGGTAAGCACAACAACTGGTCTATTTCAACAGATACGGGCGTAAACCTTTTATCTCCCGGAGATACCCCGTATGAAAATGCACAGTTTTTGCTTTTCCTTTGTGCCGTTATCAAGGCTGTTGACGATTATCAGGATCTTTTGAGACTTTCTGTAGCAACCGCAGGAAACGACCACCGTCTCGGTGCAAACGAAGCTCCCCCCGCTGTTATTTCAATGTTCCTCGGTGATGAATTGAACGGCGTCCTTGAGGCTATCGAAAACGATACACCTTATGAAAACGCTAAAAAGACAAAATTAAAGCTCGGCGTTGACGTTCTTCCGAAATTCAACAGAGATACAACAGACCGCAACCGTACTTCTCCGTTCGCATTTACGGGAAACAAATTTGAATTCCGTATGCTCGGCTCATCAAACAGCATCGCTTGTGCAAACATAATGCTTAACTCAGCTGTTGCCGAAAGCCTTAAAATCTATGCAGACAGGCTTGAAAACGCCGATAACTTTGAAGAAGCACTACACGAAATGATACGAAAAACAATTAAAGACCATAAGCGTATAATTTTCAACGGCAACGGATATGACGACGCTTGGATTAAAGAGGCTACCGAAGAAAGAGGCTTATCAAACCTCAAAACAACACCCGACGCAATGCCTCATCTTCTTGACAAGAAAAATGTTGATATGTTGACCTCACACAAGGTATTTACCGTTGCTGAGCTTAATTCAAGATGTGAAATAATGCTTGAAAACTATTGCAAGGCTGTTTCTATTGAAGCGTCAACAATGATTGAAATGTCAAAGACCGACATTTCCCCTGCAATCGCAAAATACACGGCAAAGCTTGCAAAAGCAATTAAGAACAAAAAGCTTGCAGACAGCTCGATTCCCTGTTCATATGAAACAAGTGTTCTCAAAAAGCTTTCAATGCTCAATGACAATATAGCTATCAAGACAGAGGAGCTTGAAAGCATACTTGCTTCACTTTCAGATTATACCGATATCGGTAAAGAGTCGTTTGCTATTCGTGACAGTCTTATTCCCAAGATGGAAGAGGTGCGCAGTTTGTGCGACGAGGCGGAGACCTGCACGGCTAAAGAGTTTTGGCCTTATCCCTCATACGGCGATATACTGTTCAGCGTAAAATAATATAATTAAAAGCGTTTCGGATTTTCGTATTTTTACGGAAGCCCGAAACGTTTATATAGAAAGCGGTTTTATATGTTTAACACCATTCATGAAGAATGCGGCGTTTTCGGAGTTTATTCCCCAACTGTGTCGGACGTCGCAAGGACAACCTATTACGGACTTTACGCTTTACAGCACCGAGGTCAGGAAAGCGCAGGAATTGTCGTAAACGATGACGGCGTTTTTTCGGTAAAGAAGGCTCTCGGCTTGGTTTCCGACGCCTTTTCTCAAAATGATTTAGACTCACTCGGGCAAGGTAATATAGCTGTCGGTCATGTTCGTTATGCCACGACAGGCAGCGACAGCGCCGAAAATATTCAGCCGATTGTGGTAAATCATAACAAGGGTAAAATGGCTCTGTCGCACAACGGCAACCTTACCAACTCCTTTGAATTGAGGGAAATGCTCGAAGAAAAGGGAGCTATCTTTCACACAACAACGGATACAGAGGTTATCGCATATATTATAGTTCAGCAAAGGCTTCAATGCGGTTCAATCGAGCAAGCCGTATCATCCGCAATGGACATTATCAAGGGAGCATATTCCCTTGTTATCTCGTCGCCGTCAAAGCTTATAGCGGTCAGGGACCCAAACGGTTTTCGCCCACTATGCTACGGACAAATGCAGGATGGCTCAATAGTTTTCGCTTCCGAAAGCTGTGCTCTCGATGCCGTAAACGCAAAACATATCAGAGATTTACTTCCCGGTGAAATTGCTGTTGTCGAAAACGGAAAAATACATTTTGACACATCACATTGCAATTTAACACCGAGAAGTCTTTGTGTGTTTGAATATATTTATTTTGCACGCCCCGATTCGGTCATTGACGGCGTAAGCGTATCAATGGCACGTCAGCAAGCAGGAAGATTTCTTGCAAAGGCATATCCCGTCGATGCGGATATTGTTGTCGGCGTACCCGATTCCGGACTTGAAGCGGCACTCGGCTACTCGGCAGAATCGGGAATTCCGTATAATATCGGATTTACAAAAAACAAGTATATCGGTCGAACCTTTATCGCTCCCGAGCAAAGCTCAAGAGAAAAAGGCGTTAATATAAAATTAAATCCGATCAAGGAAATTATCAAAGGCAAAAAAATAGTTCTCGTTGACGACTCGATAGTCAGAGGAACAACAAGCAGACGAATAGTTGATTTGTTGTGGGCGGCGGGAGCTAAGGAAATACATATGAGAATAAGTGCTCCGCCCTTTGTATCCGCCTGCTACTACGGAACAGACATTGACGACGCAAATGGACTCATAGCAAATAAGCACTCAATTGACGAAATAGCAAAAATAATCGGATTTACCTCGCTCGGTTATCTGCGAATGGAGGATGTAAGGCTTCTCACAGGAAAAGACACAGGCTTCTGCACAGCTTGTTTCGACGGCAAATACCCCGTGTGTCCGTCTGTACATTCCGAAAAATCAAGGTTTGAAAACAAAATCAGTGAAAATAAAAAAGGTTAGGTGAAAATTATGACAAAGTACATTTTTGTAACGGGCGGTGTTGTATCGGGACTCGGAAAAGGAATTACCGCCGCATCTCTCGGCAGACTTTTGAAATCAAGAGGCTTAAAGGTCGCTTCGCAGAAGCTTGACCCGTATATCAATGTTGACCCGGGCACTATGAGCCCGTATCAGCACGGCGAGGTTTACGTTACCGAGGACGGCGCGGAAACCGACCTTGACCTCGGACATTACGAAAGATTTATCGACGAGGACTTAAACAAATATTCTAACCTCACAACAGGTAAGGTTTATTGGAATGTTCTTAACAAGGAAAGACGTGGCGAATATCTCGGCTCGACAGTTCAGGTAATTCCCCATGTTACAAACGAGATAAAGGAATTCATATATTCCGTCGGCAAAAAAACAGATGCTGACATTGTAATTACCGAAATAGGCGGAACAATCGGCGACATTGAAAGCCAGCCGTTTCTTGAAGCGGTAAGGCAGATTTCACTTGAGGTCGGACGGGAAAACAGCTTGTTTATCCACGTAACGCTTGTACCGTTTTTAAGCGGCTCCGACGAACATAAATCAAAACCCACACAACATTCCGTCAAGGAATTACAAGGTATGGGCATTAACCCGAACATAATAGTTCTACGCTGCGACGAGCCGCTTGAAAAATCAATTTTTCAGAAAATATCGATGTTCTGTAACGTAAAGCCCGACTGCGTAATCGAAAACATAACTCTCCCCTGTCTTTACGAAGCGCCTTTAATGCTTGAAAAAGCAAACTTCTCGAGTGTTGTATGCCGTGAACTCGGTATTGATGCTCCGAAGGCTGACCTTGACGAATGGACGAGTATGGTTAAGCGAATAAAGGAGAGAGAATATACGGTTGACATCGGACTTGTCGGAAAATACGTGCAGCTGCATGACGCCTATTTGTCGGTTGCCGAAGCGTTAAGACACGCAGGCTATACCCACAACTCTCATATAAATATCCATTGGATAGACTCGGAAACAATCACGAAAGAAACGGTAAATGATGTATTGGCAGATCTTGACGGAATTATCGTACCAGGCGGATTTGGCTCAAGAGGTATTGAGGGTATGATACTTGCAGCACAATATGCAAGAGAAAACTTTATTCCGTATTTCGGTATCTGCCTCGGTATGCAAATTGCGGTTATCGAGTACGCTCGCAATGTTGTGGGAATTTCCGATGCACATTCCGGAGAATTCGACGAGCTTTGCAAAAACAAGGTAATTGATTTTATGCCCGGTCAGAGTGATGATATTGACAAGGGCGGTACTCTCCGTCTCGGTGCTTATCCTTGCTGTATTCAGCCTAATACCACAATGGAAAAATGCTATAAATCCGCCGAAATTTCAGAACGTCACCGTCACAGATACGAGTTTAACAACGAATACAGAGAAGCGTTAACATCGGCAGGTCTGACCCTCAGCGGATTATCTCCCGACGGCAGACTTGTTGAAACGGTTGAATTGTCCGACAGACCGTTTTATGTAGGTGTTCAATTTCATCCCGAATTCAAATCAAGACCAAATAAGCCTCATCCGTTGTTTGAAGGCTTTGTCGGTGCCTCTCTTGAAAGCAGGAGGAGTAAGCAATGATTAAAAAGCCCGATAGAAAAATAATTTTGGAAAACGGCTCACAGTACCTCGGCATAGGCTTTGCTGACCAAAGCGACAAGGTTGTGGAAATCGTTTTTAATACTTCTATGGTAGGCTATCAGGAAATTCTTTCCGATCCGTCCTACACCGATCAGGGCGTCGTATTTACATATCCGCTTATCGGAAACTACGGTATGGCAGACGACGACTACGAAACCGAAACCCCTACCGTAAGCGCTTTGATAGTCAGAGAATACAATCCTGAGCCGTCTAATTTCAGAAGCACGGCAACGCTTGAGGATGTTATGCTCAGATACGGCATAGCGGGTATTTCTCAAGTTGATACAAGAAAGCTCACACGTGAAATAAGAAATTTCGGCAGCTGTAAAGCTCTTTTGACCTCTGCAAAAACATCGGTTGAGGACGGATTAAAAATCCTTTCAAGCACAGAAATACCGCACGACGCAGTAAGCCGTGTCAGCAGAAAAAAGATTACGACCTACAATGTTAATAACGCAAAATTCCACATTGTTGCCATTGACTGCGGAATGAAGCAAAACATAGTCAGAGAGCTTAACCGTGTCGGCTGCAATGTTACCGCAGTTCCGTTTGATACCGACAGCGAGGTTATAAAGTCGCTATCCCCCGACGGCATTTTTATTTCAAACGGTCCCGGCAATCCGACAGATGTGCCCGAGGTCATAAACACAATTAAAAGCTTGCGTGGATTTTGCCCGATATTCGGAATTTGTCTCGGACATCAGATAATTTCGCTCGCATACGGAGCAAAGACGTATAAGCTAAAATTCGGGCATCGTGGCGGCAACCACCCTGTGAGAAATCTCTTGACAAACAGAGTGGAAATAACCTCGCAAAACCATTCGTATTCGGTTGAAAAAAACAGCTTGAACGACACCGAGCTTGCCGTAACGCATATCAATCTTCTTGACGATACCGTAGAGGGCGTTGAATGTAAAAAAGACAAGGTATTTGCCGTTCAATATCATCCCGAAAGCGCACCCGGTCCGCAGGACAGCACTTATCTGTTTGATAAATTTATAAATTTGATGGAGGAAAGCCGAAATGCCTAAGAGAACTGATATAAATAAAATTCTTGTTATCGGCTCGGGTCCTATTGTTATAGGTCAGGCAGCTGAATTTGATTATGCCGGCACACAGGCTTGCCTTGCGCTTAAAGAAGAGGGATACGAGGTAATTCTCTGTAACTCAAACCCTGCTACCATTATGACCGACCCCACAATTGCGGATAAGGTATATATGGAGCCGCTGACTCTTGAATACATAGCTAAAATCGTTAGAAAAGAGCGTCCCGACGCTATTTTGGCAGGTATAGGCGGACAGACAGGACTTAACCTTGCAATGCAGCTTGAGGAAAAGGGCGTTCTTCGTGAATGTAACGTTGAGCTGCTCGGCACAAAAAGCGACAGCATTAAAAAAGCCGAGGACAGAGAGCTTTTCAAGGAGCTTTGCGTTAACATAGGCGAGCCGATTCTCCCGTCTGAAATTGCAAACACGGAAGAAGAGGGCTTTAAGGTTGCAGAAGAAATCGGTTATCCCGTTGTTTTGAGACCTGCGTTCACACTCGGCGGTACTGGCGGCGGCTTTGCCGAAAACAGAGAGGAATTTACAGAGCTTATAAAAAATGCGTTGGCTCAATCCCCTGTTCATCAGGTGCTTATTGAAAAAAGCGTCAAGGGTTACAAGGAAATTGAATATGAGGTTATCCGTGACTCGGAGGACACCGCTATCACGATTTGTAATATGGAAAACTTAGACCCTGTCGGAATACATACGGGCGACTCGATTGTCGTTTGTCCCTCGCAAACGCTTACAAACAAGGAATACCATATGCTCCGTGACAGCGCACTTAAAATAATCAGAGCTTTGAAAATCGAGGGCGGATGTAACGTTCAGTTTGCGCTTGACCCGAAATCGTTCCAATATTATCTTATCGAGGTAAACCCGAGAGTATCACGATCTTCGGCACTCGCTTCTAAAGCAAGCGGTTATCCGATAGCAAGAGTTTCCGCCAAAATAAGCGTCGGACTATGCCTTGATGAAATTCATCTTGCAAATACACTTGCTTCATTTGAGCCTGCACTTGACTATGTTGTAACGAAAATGCCACGCTTTCCGTTTGACAAATTCACAGATGCAAATAATTCCTTGAGTACACAAATGAAAGCAACAGGCGAGGTTATGAGCGTGGGCAGAACGATTGAGGAAAGCCTGTTAAAAGCTGTTCGCTCACTTGAAATAGGTGCGTATCATCTCCATATAGCTAAATTTGACGATATGTCTACCGAGGACTTGTGTGAATATATCAAAATAGGAACTGACGACAGAATTTTTGCACTTGCCGAGCTGTTACGCAGAAGCATATCAGTCGAAGAGCTGAATTCGCTTACAAAAATCGACCTTTTATTCCTAAGAAAAATAAGGAATATTGTTGATATTGAAAAAGAATTGAAAGCAAACAGCGGTAACGTTGATTATCTTAAATATGCAAAGAAAAACGGATTTTCCGATATTGAAATCGGCTATCTCTGGGATATGACACCGAGAGAAATATTTGAATTGCGTAAAAAGCACGTTATTATGCCGACATACAAGATGATTGACACCTGCGCCTCCGAATTCAAAAGCTATGTTCCCTATTTTTACTCAACCTACGAAGAGGAAAACGAGTCCGTTGTGTCCGACCGAAAAAAAATAATTGTCCTCGGCTCGGGTCCGATTCGTATAGGTCAAGGAGTAGAATTTGATTATTCAACCGTTCACGCCGTAAAAACCATTAAGGAAGCAGGCTACGAGGCTATAATAATTAACAATAATCCCGAAACCGTTTCAACCGACTACACAACCTCCGACAAGCTCTATTTTGAGCCTCTGTGCGTTGAGGACGTAATGAACATTATAACGCTTGAAAGCCCTGACGGCGTTATTGTTTCTCTCGGCGGTCAGACGGCTGTAAATCTTGCAGAACCACTTGACGAATACGGTGTAAAAATTATCGGAACGGACTGTGCGGCAATAGATAAAGCCGAAAACAGAGACTTGTTTGAAAAGCTGCTTGTTGAGCTTAATATTCCGCAGCCAAAGGGTTGTGCCGTTACTAACATTGAGGACGGAATATGCGCCGCAAAAGAAATCGGTTACCCTGTGCTTGTGCGCCCGTCATTTGTTTTAGGCGGCAGAGCAATGCAAATCGTCGCAAAGGAGGCTGATCTTCGTCACTACCTTAAAACAGCTGTTGAGATTGACGAAAACAAGCCTGTATTGGTTGACAAATATATTAAAGGTAAAGAGCTTGAGGTTGACGCCATCTGCGACGGAAAGGATGTATTTATCCCCGGAATTATGGAGCTTGTCGAAAGAACAGGCGTTCATTCGGGAGACTCTATGAGCGTATATCCAACCTTCAGCGTATCGGATAAGGTCAAAAGCACCATCCTTGACTATGCAAAGCGGCTCGGCTTGGGAATCGGCATTGTCGGTCTTTACAATATACAATTTATTGTTGATGAGAACGAGAACGTCTATATAATCGAAGTAAATCCACGTTCGTCAAGAACGGTTCCCTTCCTTTCAAAATCCACAGGGTATTCGCTTGCGGATATTGCTACTTATGCAATTCTCGGAATAAGCTTAAAGGAACAGGGAATTTTCAAGCTTTATCCCAAAGAAAAAAATCGTTGGTATGTTAAATCCCCCGCTTTTTCATTCTCAAAGCTTCGTGGTATGGATGCATATCTCTCCCCCGAAATGAAATCAACCGGCGAGGCTATCGGTTATGATGATAAGCTTCACAGAGCTATGTACAAATCTCTTATCGCCTCGGGGTTAAAGCTGCAAAACTACGGTACTGTTATCGTAACCCTTGCCGACGAGGACAAAGAGGAAGCACTGCCGCTTATAAAACGCTTTTACGATATGGGCTTTAATATTGAGGCGACTATCGGTACTGCGGATTTCTTAAAGGCTCACGGTATAAGAACAAGAGTCTTGAAAAAGCTGAGCGAGGGTAGCACGGAAATACTTGAAGCGATAAGAGCAGGCTATGTCAGTTACATTGTGAACACAAGGGCAATTCTCTCCGGCGTTCACTATGAGGACGGCGTTGCAATCAGAAACTGCGCTGTCGAAAACGGAATTACAACCTTTACATCGCTCGACACGGTTAAGGTGCTCCTTGATGTGCTTGAAGAAATCACAATGGGAATTTCAACTATTGATTCGTAGCTTGTGAAAATTTTCATATAAAATGATATTAAAATAAACGGACAACCGTAGCGCAGCGAATTTTATATAAAATCAAATCAACAGATAACCACATATTCAGCCTCCCTTGTGTAAAGGGAGGTGGGTTGCCGTAGGCAACTCAGAGGATTGTAAGGTTGATTTTATATGCTTTTGTAGAATCCCTCAGTCATTTTTCAAAAGAAAAATGACAGCTCCCTTTACAAGGGAGCCTTTGGCGGACAGAGGCAAGGGCTGTCCCTACGTCGCATAAATTTTTCAACTTGATAGCTTTTACGCAAAAACAAACTCCCTCTTACGAGGGAGTTTGTTGTGTTATATATTCTGTTTTGATATTTAATTTAATCTTGGAATTTGAATAAATTAAAGCATGCCTTTGTTTGA
>ULJH01035057.1_pt1 | contig 18518 bp, 15 predicted proteins | sample 1950781 | NCBI WGS metagenome assembly ULJH01 (sample SAMEA4835462, study PRJEB28245) | human gut metagenome | biome: gut microbiome; material: fecal sample | place: Denmark | collected 2008 | reverse complement strand
GGCATCTGAAGATGCCTTCCCTGAGGAATTCCGCTTGCGAAGCACCCTGAGCTGAACGGGCTCTTGACGCAGTTCGGGACAACATCCATGAAGACCGACGGGGGCAGAAGGGCCGGATTTGCACACATGAATCCAACGACGGGGGCAAAAGCCAACGATCTGCACCCGTGACAATGAAATAAAGGGATGACGGGGGCGAAAAGGCCGGATCTGCACACGTGAATCAAACGACGTGTGCAAAAAGACCAGATTGTACACCTCGTGGGACTCATATGAAATGAATATAACATACGCCACACACAGAACCGAACCATGCCTATAACAGACGCCATGGATTCATGATTGGCAAATCACGCAGAATTGCGTATATCTACTTTTTGATGTATTTCAGATAATAGCTTTTTGTCATGAAGCCATCACATCCGGTCTTGTCGGACCTATAGTTGGTACATCCAAGAAATGGTTCTTCTTTGCCCTCCTTGACAATAAGATAGCCATCACGGCATTTGTCACACTTCAAGATTGACAGTTCACCGCCGCAAAGATCGTTTGTCATGAAGTCGCATATTTCAGGTTCATTGCTACAAAGCCAGAGTTTCAGACCATAATGCGGTTTGTAACGCAGTTGGAGCGGATACCCGCATATAGGGCATCGCTTGATATCCGCCAAATAATTATTGTCTTCACAGCTGATCTTTCCATTGACTTTCACCTTCTTGTAGTCGCGGACAAGTTCTGACACAAATTGCGAAGGATGCTGTTCAGGTGTGACAATATATACTCGATTCTTGGTTCTGGTAAGTGCCACATAAAACAGGCGTCGCTCTTCTGCGTATGCGATGGAGAAGTCATCCTTTACAACAAACTTCAGCACCGGATCTTCTTGAATCTGAGACGGGAAGCCATACAACTCATTGCGGGCATTTATGATAATGACATTGTCAAAGCCAAGACCTTTGGCTCTATGGACAGTCATGAACTCCAGTCTCGCTCCAGAATAATTTTTCAACAAGACTCCACCCGTTTTCTCATCGTATATAAAGTCGGCAGACCTGCTGAGATGATAAGCGTCAAAGCCATATCTCCCCAGCAGCAGTATAGATGATTTCGGATTCTCTTGAAGAATTCCAGAGACAATGTTCTCTACAGTCTTGCCTATCATATAGTACTTGCCGCCCTTGCCCTTGGTCTGCTTCCTGTCCACCTCTTCCGTATAAGACTCGATCACGACAGGGTCCTCTATATGCTTAGTGGACACCAGAGCCTTCTTCAATTGAGAATCGTTCTTCTGAATAAAGCCTCCAGCTATATCGATCACCTGTTGTGCATTACGGTAGGTACGTGTAATCTTCAGTTCCTGACCATACCCCATTGCTTCCTTGAACTTGGTGAACAAGGATATGTCAGAACCGGCATAAGCATAAATAGACTGCCAATCATCACCAACTGCGATAATCTTAGCATCACATATTTTGCTCAATGCTTTAGTAAGATCGAACCTCTGCCGAGAAATGTCCTGATACTCATCAACGATAATATACTTGAAGTCAAGCGACTTGCCGGAAATCAACTGCTGATTAAGGATGCGGGCAGATTCATTGATCATGTCCTCAAAATCCACAGCACGTTTCTCTTTCAGGCGTTTGGCATACTCGTGATAACACTGTTGAGCCACATCCAGGAAAAGACGTGACCGTTCATTGGTAGCCTGAGCCTCCCATTCATAGAACTTTTCAATCGCATATCCGTTGGTTTTGAAGTTCTGAATGAATGTACAGATGAGTTTAACCAGTTTAAGGATATACTTGTTTTCCTCTGTATTGACAATCTTCTCGAACACCTCATGCGAGGATCGTTGATTCAGGACGAAGCCATGTTGGATCAATTGTTCTTTAAGATGCTCAATCAACGGTCTGCCATCATTGTAGGCGTAGAAGGTATAGATCAATTCAGTATGATGCTTCCTGTGCAAAAGCACCTTATCATTGATTGCTTTCTTATATTTAAGCAATTGTTCTGGAGTGTAACGGTTGTTCCGGCCATCCTCCGTGATGCCGAAGTGCTAAAGATATGCGACTTTGTCGCCCTGTTTCAATGTAAAATCAGGCGTATATGGCTTGTGGGCATTGAGAATATTATACTGATATGGCTTTTCATAGCGATAATCGATATTGTTCAGATACAAGAAGTTGGCGATGGACACCTCTTGTGCCGAACGCAGGGTCTCATGAGCAATAGAGATCTTGTTGCCTGTTCTCTTTTTGATAATCTCCTCGGTGTATTCGCTCATATTGCCCTTAAGCGTTGAAAAATCCGCTTTGGAGATATAGTTGAAGAATGTGTTGAGGTCATCTCCTTCGTATGGCGCGTCAAAGTAACTGCCGAAGAACAAAATCAGTTTATCCACCAGATCCGGCTGTTCAAGGATATTGCCCTTCAGGTAGTTGTTGATGACATTGAACAAGAATCCTCCATCAACGACGGTCTTGCCTGCAGATTCCTTCTTGCGTAGAATTGCATAGCCTGTACTATGGAAAGTTGTTACCGGGCACGGGATTCCCAGACCCTTGTTGATCTTGCCCTTCAACTCGCCTACAGCTTTGTTGGTGAATGAGATAACAAGTATCTCTTCCGGTTTTATGCCTTTCTTCTCGACAAGATAACGGACTTTTGCCGCAATGGTAGTAGTCTTGCCCGCTCCTGCGCCGGCGATGACAAGAGTATAGTCCTCATCCGAGAGCACGACCTCGCGTTGTTCCTCATCAAGACTGATTGCCGGATCCACTGTTTTCAATATGTTGTCAAGATAATGCTGCTCGCTCTTCAGATGTTTGTCAATGTAATCTTTATTGTGTTTTTCTACTGATGCGGGAATTGTCTTGAACTCATCGTAATCAACATAGTATTCCAGGAACCTGTCAACCCATTTTTCCTGCAAGTCATTCTGGCTGCAGTAGAACGAAAGTGTCTTCGCACGTTTCTGAGCATTGAAAAAATTATATAAGTCGGCATATTTAGGCACTAATGCCTTATAATCACTGACGGCCAGATACTTATCTATACTCAACAGTGCCTTGAGTTCCCGATAGAACTCGACCAGTTGTCGATGCTCTGCTGTCATCTTCCCGGTCGTCCTCAACAATTGAGAAGACGACTGAACTTGAGACTTTCTTGAGAAAAGTTTACTGAAGAACGACATGTAACCCTGCTTAAAACTTCCTAATTTACAAAATTATTTAAAAAGGACTATCTTTGCCATAAATAAATCAATATCAATTATGTTCAAGAGGTTTTTTCTATTATTGACAGTCATGGTCATGACATCGTGTGGTATGTCAGTTGTTTATTATCAGATTGCAACAATCAGCTCTCCGCAAATGAGTGTATCAGATGATGGCAGGTTCTGTTATAATGAAAACGACCTTACCATTGATTATGATTTTTGGTCAGATCATGGCAAAGTTGGATTCATAATCACCAACAACACGGATGAAGACATTTTCATTGACCTCTCCCGCTCATTCCTCATTGTAAACGGAATGACCTTTGATTATTACAGGAATCTCACATATAAATCCGGAACTTCCGGCATTGTCAACAATTCATCTTCTGAAAAAGGCATTACAGCCGACAATTGGAAAAGCATGACCAATGAATTGGCTAAGGATACAACTTCTCCGGACTTATGTAATTATAATCTTGAGACAACAGAAAAAAGAGGTGTATGGGTTCCTGCACATGCTTCCCGTTATTTCTGTAAGTTCTCCTTGCTCAAAGACACTTATAGAAAGTGCGGGTTACCTCTCAACCCATCAAGAAAAGAAAATGCAAGCATCGATTTCACGGAGAAGAACACACCTTATGCATTTGAGAACCGCCTTATGATTATGGTCAATGGTCAAGAGCAGCGTCTCGTCAATTACTTCTACATCAATAACATAACAAACCTTCAGGAATCAGAGGCAATTGAACAAGGTTATATGCGTGATTGTTCCGGTTATCTGACAGGAGAAAAATTCAAGCGCTGTAAATATCAGGCCTCCAACCGTTTCTATATCAATTATGAATATGGAGGAAAACTATCTGGTGCTTCAAATGACCGCACAAAAAATTCGAATTCCGAAAGTTCCGAAAGTAATAAAGTGAACACAAAGAGTAAAACACCAAAGAGTTTCAGAGACGGCATTTACGGAGAATAACCGCTATCGTCAGTAGTGACGGGGGCAAAAGAGCCGGATCTGTACACGTGAATCTCGGGACCTCCATAGGCACAGGCGCGCTGTAACTTACCTTGTTTTTGTGAGGTGTACAGGGCGGTCATCACTATGATGAGTAAACCGAACAGCGGCATAGCACGCGGCGAATTGCGAAGCACCCTGAGCTGAGCGGGCCCTTGCCGCAGTTCGGGACAACATCCATGAAAGGAGACGGAGGCCAAAACCCATGATCCGCACCCGTGGCAATGAAATAAAGGGCTGACGGGGGCGAAAAGGTCGGATCTGCACACGTGGAGTTCAATGAGAAGAACGACGGGGGCAGAAACCCACGATTTGCACACGTGACTGGCAACCTTCACCACGACTGATTGGCAAATCTCGCGGGATTGCGTATATTTGCGGCGGAAATTATTTCCAAACCCCTGCGGACAATATGGATGGAATGCTGCGGCAGGTGGCAGACAGATCGACAGAACAGACAGAACACGACAAATGAACTACTCTGGTTTAATTATAGCAGTTATCACATTTTTGGTAATTGGACTTTTTCACCCACTCGTAATCAAGAGCGAGTATTATTTCGGCACTAAATGCTGGTGGGCATTCGCACTTGCAGGCCTGGCCTTCATCGTGGCAAGCCTTCTGGTGGAGAACAGCGTAGCAAGCCCCATTCTTGGAATCGTGGGGTGCTCTTGCCTGTGGAGCATATTGGAGATTTTCGAACAGAGGGAGAGAGTCAGGAAAGGTTGGTTTCCGATGAATCCGAAGAGAAAATCAGAGTATTAGGCAAAGCGCGGGTAAAGTCATAGCCAGAGGCGGCCAGGCTGTCCAGGAGGAGGGCGAGGAGACTGCTTGCTCCATCGAGTCTGTCGTGGAGGAGGATGACCGAGCCGGGGCGCACCTGTTTCATAATCCGTTCTACAACAGGGACATACCAGTCATGTCCAGACTGCTTGCAAGAATGTTCTGACTGTTTACAAGAATATCCAGATTGCTTACAAGAATGCTCTGACGACTTGCAAAACATTGTATCAAAGCTTCTTACATCCCAGCCGACAGTTTGCAGACCAAGAGTCCGAATTACTTTAGCGATAGTCGGATTCGTCACGCCGAAAGGAGGACGGAACAATGAAATCTTCTTGCCGGCGACACTTTCCACTGCACGTTTCCCTTCATTGACGTCGGCCAGCATTTTATCGAAAGACAGCAACGGAAAAGTGCCGGCATGGCTGTAAGTGTGCAGTCCGAGCGCATGTCCTTCTTCAAGCATGCGAAGCAGAACCGCCTCATTACCAGAGACTTTGGAGCCAATCAAGAAGAAAGTCGCCCTGGCGCCATGTTCACGGAGGACATCCAGAACACGTTCAGTTTCAGGCGGATGCGGTCCGTCATCGAAAGTCAGGTAAACCACTTTCCGGTCTGTCTTCTCACGACAGAATGCCCGCACATATACTCCTGAGCGTATGCTGGCAGAAGCCCAGACCATAAAGACTGTTATGGAAAGGACAATAGCAAGTATGCAGAGTATTGCTATGACAGACATATCGAAACCAATTCCAACTACTTATGTAACAAGACAATAATGCCATCCTCATTGACATCATCCACTATCGCGGTATAACCATCCGGAATCTGCTGTTCCGAAATGAGTTTACAGAGCAATACCGGAAGCAGTGAACGGAACGCTCCGAGAGACTCGACATGGTCGGCGCAGCTTATGACATTGACACAGGCATTGATTCCGAACAGTTCAGCGATCGGATTTCCAGCGCATTTCGGGAGGTCTAAAAGATTCGCGAGACCACAGAATCGGAGAGCTGCGTTGCCGTCTTTGGTGCCGTTCAGCGAGCGAGATGAGGTCCCCCCATACTCGTGCAGGGGGTCGGAAGAGGACTCTGAGCCGGATTCATCACACGGCCAGGAGGCAGACTCGGTCTCACGCAAAGGTCCGGTGGAGCACTCGGAGTTTGCATCACCACCGTGCTCAGAGGCAGACTCATAACCGGCTTCATCACCATCCCGCCCGGAATCAGACTCGGAACCATCACCACCACCCGGCCCTGTGGACGATTCAGTTGCCGGGCAGGACTCGGAAACGTCAGTCGGCATCGCGGCACTGAGCAGAAATGCAGCAGCGCCTTCTCCCAACGGAAGGAAACCATCGCCAACCCTATATAAACCAAGTCGTTGCCTTATGACATCGACCTCCGGCGTAACCTCGTCGAAAGCACCGACCAATGCCACATTCCCCTCACCCGCATCATCGAGCAGCATTGCGGCATCGACAAGAGAAGCCGCGAAACCATCAGCCTGCTGCACATAAGTCGTATTGTAGGCGTGAATTTTTCGGATCAATGCAATGTAACCGGATGCCGTATTGAAAGTGGACTGCATGAAAGGTGACGGATTCAGCAGAGTTTCCTCCCTGTCGAAAATGCTTGAACCGAAAGAGATGGTATCCTTCATAAAGCCGGCACCCGTAGAGGTGATGATTCCGGCCACCCTCTCGGAAGGGACACCATCAAGCGATTTCAGCCCGCACCAGACAGCCATCTTCAAGAGCCGCCCCATTCTGCGCCTCGAATTCGCATCAGTTATAACTTCCTTATAATCAGGCTCATCAGCACTGACATATGAAGCATCGCTGATATATAAATGTTTATGCGGAATAAACAGCATGGCTAAAGTGCTTTAGAAGATTGAGTGTCAATGATATCCGAAAAGATGAGAGAGACGCAGTTGCCGCTGAAGCCGAAGGCCGAGGACAATATGTTGCGCAACCTGTGCTGCGAAACATCCCGAGAGTCAAACGGTGCAAGACCGGTTTCCGGAATCGGAGAGGAGAAACCGCACGAGCCCATAAACGACAAATCATTCAGTTCCAACGACTTGCAGACCATCACAGCCTCGATTCCCTCAGAAGCGGCAAGAGTATGCCCAGTATAGGCCTTGAGCGAACTGAACGGTGGAACAGCACCACCGAAAACCCGCAGCATGGCATTGCTCTCCGCAAGGTCATTGACCTGAGTACCTGTCCCGTGCGTATTGACAAAGTCAATGTCGGACGGATCCAGACCTGCCTGCTCAAGTGCGGCGGACATTGACAATCCCGGCCCTATACCTTCCGGAGAACTCGCCGTCTGATGGTAAGCCTCATTGGCATTGCCCCAGCCGGTCAGCCTGCAGACAGCGCCTTCAGAGTCGGCAGTGAGCACGAAATACCCTGCACCCTCACCCAGATTCAGCCCTGCGCGGGACTCGTCGAACGGCCTGCAGATTTCCGAATCAAGAATACGCAGCGAATTGAACCCGTTCATCGTAAAACGACAAAGCGAATCCGTGCCGCCCACAATGGCCACATCGCACAATCCCTCACGCAACATCTTGGCTCCCAGCATAATAGCATTGCCGGCAGCAGAACAAGCCGTACTTATGGTCGTGCTGAAAACTATATTGACCCCACGGGACTCCAGATAATGCGCCATCATCGAGGTAACATCCCCTGGCGTATGCATGCTCAGACTTCTCGCGTCGCCGCCAGTAAGGTCATCGCGGTGCTCCTGCCAGAAAACCTCGCTCAAATCCATTCCGCCCACCGAAGTACCGGACAGAAATGCGCAGCGGAGCTCTTCCAGCCCGTCTGCCTTGCCACTACGGCTGACGAAATCTGTCAATGCCTCGTCCACAGCCTTGAGCCCGAGCAGAGCCGTGCGACTTGCAACTTCTTGCCTGTCAATGCCTAACGTATCTTTAAGTTCGTCATCAGAAAGACAGACCTCACCGACAGGGAACCCGAACGCAGTCTGAAAACGTCTCACAGGAGCAAGCATTGAACGACCGCTCCGCATTGACTCCAGACATTCTGCTACATTGGTCCCGGCCGCGCAAATCGCACCAAGCCCGCTCACATAGACTTCCATATCATGCAGTTTTCCCGTGTTCGCGGATATAGTCGGCCATGGTCTTGACCGAATAGAACACCTGTTTTCCCTCAGCAGGATTCTTCAGCTTGATGCCGTAATCCTTGTCCAGGAGCAGGATAATTTCCAACGCGTCGATAGAATCGAGCCCGAGACCGTCGTCCCCGAAAAGAGGAGCTTCCGGGTCAATGTCCTCAGGCGTAATCTCTTCAAGATTCAGAGCCTCAATAAGCTGGGCTTTAAGTTTTTCTATAAGTTCATCCATAATTCCTACAATTATCAGAATAACAATGTCCGGCTATCGGCGGACCAAGAGTTCAAATTTAGCGAAATATCTGCCATTCAGAAAATCAATGTGACCGACAATGCAATATTTCATATCCTGTGCAGACATTGACAGCACAGCATACTCACGCACTTCCGAAAGCGTCCTGTCATCTGACCAGAACCAGGTATTCTCACCCTTGATATGATGACGGATGGAAATCTCGCCCTCCACCACGTTCGGAAGCGTATATACGAACACTGCAGGACTCGCGGAGGCATCTGTTTCTGTGTCAATGATTTGCTGATGCCGGATATCCGTATCGAGGCTGCCGTAAACTCCTGACAAAATGAGTCCGCAGTCCTCTTCACCATAATCAATACCGTCAAGAAGAACTTCAGATGCGACGTAGCCAAGTTTGGACAGACTGTCCATCTTGTAGAACTTCATGTTCGGAGCGCAGACTGTCTTGAAAGCAGAGCGTATAAAGTCCTGGAAATCTTCAGATTCCAACGAATACACCTCTTTATCATTCAGCAGAATGCGACTTGATTCCACCAGAACCGTTCTGAGGACATCTGCATTGACCTTCACGGGAGACTCGCACGAGAGCGCATCTTGAGGATGATATTCCAGAAGCAGCGCCGCATTGGTCCCACCGAAACCGGAGGCTGTTTTCAATGCCCGGAGCGGTTTTCCGGACGGAAGTTCCACATTGGACCGGCTGATATTCAGCGGCATAGGGACTCCGAGCGTCTCAAAGCCAGGCGTGCCGGCCAAAATCTTATTACGGAGTTCTTCAGCCGCGACAATGGTCTCTATCACTCCGGAAGCCCCCATCGTATGTCCGAAATATGGCTTCAGGCTCTGCACAGGCACGTTCTGCAACCCTGCAAGCGAACAGGCTTTGGACTCCATCTCATCATTATATGCAGTGGCGGTGCCATGCATCTGGAGCATATCCACATTGTCCGCACCTGCTTCCGACATTGCCTTGCGCATGGCGAAATACAGTCCGTCACCGGTTCTTGACGGGCCGGAAATATGGTTCGCGTCATCGGTCAATGCTGCTCCGCTTATGCAGACACCCTCCCCTTCCGTGGTCAATAACATCGCCCCGCACGCCTCACCGAGATTCAGTCCGCAACGTGATTCGTCATAAGGTCTGCAGACATCATCTGAAAGTGATTTGAAGGACGCGAAACCACTGGTAATAAATCGGTTCTGGGTATCGACACCGACCACGACCATCTCTTTATACCGCCCCGAGAGTATGAGTCTTCTGGCTACTGCAACAGCCGTAATTCCGGAAATGCAGGCATTGGAAACGACAAATGTATCATCCGCATTGATCCCGAACCTGGAGGCGATTCTCTTGGCCATCGGGCCGAGCAGCAGAGCTGAGCCCGCACCAGGCGAGTCTGGCGAATCAGGATGCTGAGCCACGACTCCCGCCACCTCGCAGGTCTCCCCGTGGAACTCTGCCCACTCCGCGCTATGACCTTCGAGAAGCGAAATGTTTCCCTTCGCGGAAGCTATCACCAGTCCGATGCCGTCCGCACTGCGGTTTCCGAGAACGGAACTGATGCAGTGAATTGCGATGATTTCCGTCAATGTCAATGTCCGCTGCCTGTCATAACGCTCGTATAAGGCATCATATACGGAATCCGGAATAATCCCGGCTGTAACCGGAGCCTGGGAAACACGAGGGTTTACGACACGACACACGCCGACTTCTCCCCGAAGCAAGGCCGAAAAATTCCGTTCCACGCCTTCGCCGAGAGATGTCACCATCGCCGAGGCCGATATAAATACCTTTCCTTTAAGCATTTGCAAGAGAACAACGTATCAGACTGTGACCATAGCCGAGATTATCGACAATCTCATCCACCCGCAGGCCGGCAGTCTCAATCATCTTGAACAAGTCATTGCTGTAGAACATCTTGCTGTTGCCGTTGGCCATGGCGGTAAAATACACACTTGTCTGCGCGAGGTCGAAGGACGCAGTATCGAACTTCTGCCTGTCCCAGAGCGTCTCCATAATATATACACGGGCGCCAGGCTTCAGCCCGGAAGCGACACGTGAAAGGATGCTGACTACCTGCTGCTCAGAGAAACAGTCGAGAAACTGGCTCATCCAGACCGCATCGAAACCGCCCGGAATCACCGTTTCCGGATTCAGCAGATCCCCTGCTACGGTATGGATTCTTTCGGCTCCAGGTTTTCCGTCAATGTTGTCCTTCAGCATAGCTAGCTGCTGCGGAAGGTCCATCACAGTAACATTGACCTGGGCATTTTCGCCCACGGTTTTCAGCGCGAAACGGCCTGTATTTCCACCAATATCGAGAATCGTCGCCGTCGGGGACGCAAATATGTGTGGCAGAGCCTGTTCGAATGAATTGTCCGAATAGAAATGGTCGAAGCCGAACCAGCTTTTCTGCACCTGGGGCTCCAGAGATGAAAGCCCTTCGTACAATGTCGGCCAGGGACCGAGTTCCTTCAGTCCGGCAGGTTTTCCTGTGCGCACAGCCTCATCCAGATGGAAAAGTCCCTTGTAGTTCACATCATGATTGAAGTCAATGTCGGAGCGCACCATCGGGTCATTGAGAAGGAACCATCCGACTTTGGAAATAGTGAATCGTCCGTCATTGAGGAACACTGTTCCTGCAGTCAGAGACGACTCCAACAGCACTTTGGCGCCATAGACCGAGATTCCTGCCTTTTCAGCCACTTCTTCGGCGGTCAGTCCTGCAGGAACACTACGTCCTGCAGCTTCAAGCATTTCGAAAATGCCGTAATTGATCATGAGCCGGCTTACCTGAAACACAACAGGTGCAAACGCGATTTCATGAGCCGCCCTCTGAGCATCGAGAGCCGAGATTCTTCTTCCCTTGTACTTGCTGTCCATAGTCAGTTATTTTTTCAATTTCCAGAAGTCATAGTAATTGTACCATTGCTCCGGATGCTGTTTCATTTCGTTTTCCAATGACTTGATGAATTGGTCCAATATCATTTCCTCCCCACCTTTACGCGAGACGGGTTTTTCGGCATTGACAAAACTGAACCTGTATGTCATATCTTTCTCACGCACAGCGAAATAGAAGAACACTGGAACTTTCAGTCTTGCCGCCAGATGGAATGGGCCGAACGGGAAATCAGCCTTGTGCCCCATCAATTCAGAGGTCAGGAGTTTGTCTTCGTTCACGTATCTGTCGCCGAGGAAGCAGACAAGTTCGCCTTCATCCAGGGCTTCCGATATCATGAACACGTGCGCGAGCGGGTCCTTGTTTACAGGAATGATCCTGAAAGACGCGTCAGCAGAACGGTTTTCCTCGAGGACCTCCTTGATATCTGCATGTTCATTGTCATACATCACCAGCGACATCTTGGTGTTGCCTTGCCTGAAAAACGGCTCTCCTGCAGCCCAGTTGCCGAAATGCGCACTTATGACTATCGCTCCCCTGTTCCCGTCCAATGCCTCGAGCAGCGCTTCGTAGCCTTCGAACTTATAATGGAACCGGTCCGACAAGCCGGAAGATATTGCGACCCTGTCAATGATGGATTTCCCGAAAGAAAAATAATTCCTGTATATGAACAATGCAGATTTCAGCGGTCCGTAACCTAAGATCTTTCTTGCATAACGCCAGATGTCCGCTGTGGAACGCGGTGCCGCCGGAATGAAGTACAATGCCACGAAGGCCAACAGGCAATAGGCTGTCCTGACTCCCGAATGTCTGATCAGAAAGACGAAAATCTCATATCCAGTACGTCCCCCACGGGACTTTCCCTGCCAGTTCTTTGCCATTGCGCGAAAATATTGCGACGAATCAGATTTTCCCCTGCAGGAAATCGTAGAAGTCAGAAAAAGTCTTGATCTTGGCAAAATCCTCTTTCTTCATAACATATCCGAAATTCTTCTCCACGAGCACGACAACATCCACCATATCGAGACTGTCCAAATCCAGAACCTCAAGCATAGGTGCGTCAGGTCTCATTTCGGTCACATCTGTTTCAAACTCTTCTGACAGAATTCCGTTAACTTTTTCTATTAGTTCCTCTCTGGTCATCTTTCCGATTTTTTCTTCAAAAGTGCTAATTTATAACATTTGCGCAAAATATGCAAAATGACTTTACCGGCTGCTCCAAAAGCAAAAATTTTTGGTAACATTGGAAAAAGGGATTAACTTCGGTCTCTGAAAAAAAACAAGACGGAAAGTTGTGAAAAAGATTCTGCGGGCTACCCTTCTGACCATATTGCTGATGACACTGAATGTTTGGACCGGTTCGGCCCACACGTCCGCGTCATGCTCGGTTTCGCGCGATTCTACACGCAACACTCCGTCCACACACAGAATAGGAATCAATGCCAGAGGAGCATGGCTGATGCCGACCCATAAGTTCTTCAGAGGAGAGAACGGAACAGGCAAGCCCCTGAACTACAGCGCATCAGCACATCTTCAATACTCCTACCAGTTCCCCGCGTCCAGCACATTCGGGACATTGTTCCCTACCGCATATCAGGGAATCGGAGTAGGCTGGAATACCTTTTTCGACAAGAAGGAAATCGGCATGCCGACTGCGGTCTATATATTCCAGGGAGCACAGATATGCAGACTTGCCAGCCGCCTTTCACTTGATTATGAATGGAATTTCGGCGCATCATTCGGCTGGAAGCCATTTCACGACGACGAGGAACTTGACGGCAAATCCAACATCTACAACACCGTGGTAGGCAGCAAGGTCAATGCCTATATCAATGCCAGTCTCATCCTCACCTACCGCCCTGTAAATCAGGCGACTCTGTTCTTCGGGGTCGATATTTCGCATTTTTCTAACGGCAACACGAGATATCCCAACGCCGGTGTAAACACATTGGGCATCAAGGTTGGCGGCACCTACGGTTTCGGAGAATGCAGCATGAGAAAACCTGGCGCAAAACTGAGCCGTAAAGCTGATTACGGGTTCAATGACATCTGGTCCGGAGCCAGGCCCTATTGCAGTATTCCGGATGAGAAAGATGAAAGCAGATTCATAAACAGGATGTCGCTGAACGTGACACTTTACGGCGCTCTGCGCTCGAAAGGTCTCATGTATGAGGACAATGCCTACATACTTGGAAACAAGTTCGCAGTGACCGGCATTGACCTGAACCCTATGTACCGCATCGGAAAGTGCTTTGCAGCAGGCCTTTCCGTGGATCTGCAATATGATGAGAGCGCCAACCTCAGAAGCCATATAGCAGGCACTGACCAGACTGAAGACGGCATAAAACTGTTAGTCAGAAGACCTCCGCTGAAAGAATCATTGGCAGCAGGCCTCTCACTCAGGACAGAGCTGATAATGCCGATTTTCACGGTCGGCGTCGGCATCGGCCACAACATCATCTATAACGGAAGCGATTTCGACGGATTCTACCAGGTGTTCAATCTCAAGGCCAGTCTCACCAAGCGTCTTTTCCTGAATATCGGCTACAAGCTTACAGACTTGAAGAGGCCGAACAACTTGATGATCGGCCTCGGATGGAGTTTTCACAGAATCAGAACGAAATGACCGGCAGTTCCAGATAACTTTCTGCTGACCAGATGGTCATGACCGCTTTCTTGTAATCTGTTATCTGAGCTTCATACTGATTTTTCAGATAAGTATGAGGGTTCATGGCAATGAGCGGGAACCATGAAGCCTGCACCTGCACCATAAGCGTATGCCCCGGGAGGAAATGATGGTCAATGTCACACATCGTGAAATCCGCATTGATCTTCTTGCCCGACTTGAGCGGCAGCGGCTTCTCGAAGCTTTTTCTGAATCTGAGCGGCATGACATCAGCTCTCACCAGCATCTGGTAGCCGTCAGGTCTTACATCTATAAGTTTCACAATGACATCCGCGTCTGTCAGGCGGGCATTGTCCTCAGGCGTGACGGAGACGCTTACATGAACATTGACCGGTCCTGCGAGATGAAGTTCCTTTTCCAGAACAGGTGACGTGTAGGTGGCGACGTCATTGCGGGCAGAACTGAATCTCTGGTCTGCAACCATATAGGCCCTGTCGCGGCTGTTCGCGTCACTGTCCATGTAAGGAACAGGAGAAGCGGGATCAGATGTGATGGAACGGTTATAAGGCATTGGCTCAGAAGACATTGAATAAGCCTCTCCGCCTTGTCCGAAGGTCAATGAATTTTCTCCGGAAAGATAGAGTTTCCTGAAATTCATCTCTACAGGCGGCCATACATCGTAACTTTCCCACAAATCTGTCACGTTCCGGTTTTCCATAACGCCGCGCATGGTCTCGCCTGAAGGACAGATATTTACGCGCGGAAGTCTTTCGCCGCAGTCCTTGCCGTCCAGATAATATGCAAAGAACGGATATTCCACATTGTCCTGATAATAAGCGCCGGTAGCCTCGCCGAACCACGCGTCGGAAAGATGTCTTGCAGAGCGGTTGTTCCAGCCGCCGTGATACCATGGACCGGCGGTAAGGTAGAGCGGACAGTCAGGCGACATTTTCTTCAGCATGTCATAGGTGCGGAATGCGCCATAGCAATCCTCCGCATCATAGAATCCGCCCGTAACCATCACAGGGACAGTGATATTCTTAAGATGGCGGCTCGGGTCCCTGTCTTTCCAGAAGGAATCGTAGTTCGGATGGACCATCATCTGGCTCCAGAAACGGAGAGAGTCGCCGAAAAAGGCCGACAATTCGGAAATGGACTTGCCCTTGAAATAGTCATAGATATTCCCGTCAATGCGGACAAGGCTTGAAGGAGCGACTGTGGCAGGCTTCTTCATTTCGCGATAGAAGCCGGAACCGAATCTGTATGAATCTGTCAGGCACAATGCCCCGTTGTGATGTGCATCGTCGCCCATATACCAGTCAGTAGCAGGCGCCTGCGGCGAAACCGCCTTGATGGCAGGGTGACGGGACAATATGGCCAGCGTGGCATAGAATCCCGGATATGAAACTCCTTTCACTCCGACCTTGCCGTTGTTCGCGGTATTGGACAAAATCCACTCTATCGAATCATAGACGTCCGTGGCATCATCGGTCTGCACGACTCCTTTCACATAGACAGTATCGGCAGCTCCGTCAATGCCGGACACATAAGGGCGCATCTGCTCGTATTTTCCTTCGCTCAGCATCCTGCCCCTTACATTCTGATACACAATTATATAGCCGTCAGCCACATAATTGGCCATATCTCCCTTGAGAGAGCCGCCGAACCCCGAACCGGCCTTCTTCACGCCAAGTTCTCCGGGAGCGAGCCCATAAGGCTTCAGTGAATATGGAGTGCGCTGAAGCATCACCGGAGAGGTTTTTCTGCCGAGTTTTGCAAGATATTCCTGATTCGGCTCATAGAGTACAGTATATATATGTATGCCGTCACGGACCTTTACCATGACCTCACGTTTGGTGTAGTTCTGACTCAGCCACTCGTCGGTGACTATCCTTCCGTTCTGCGCGAAAGACAATGCCGACAGCACGATGGCCATCAGCATTGACACGAAAAATCTCTTCATTCTTATATCTCCTGATACATTTTTATATATTCATCCCCGAAGAATGTCACCGTCTCTCCGTTCTCGAAGCCGAGACGGCCATAGAGGCGCTGAAGATAGTCCTTCCTGCTGTCCACAAGAAGAGTCGCCTTCGTAAATCCAAGAGCCTGCGCTTCCTCCAATGCATTCTGTATCAATATGCTGCCTATGCTGTGGCCACGGAATTCCGGTGCCACTGCCAATGAATCGAGATAGTACTCCCCTGCCTCAGTCTCCGTGCCGGGATTCGGCTTGTCCATATCCAATGCTTTGGAAATCAATGAGAAAGTAAGGTCAGCCGTTTCTTTATAGGGGGCCCCGTCATATGCAATCAATGCTCCGGCGACTTTTCCGCCGAAGGTTGCGATACATGTATTCTTCCAGCTGTACAGTGTATCGTCCCGTTTGCATATCTTTTCCAACACGGCCTCCAAGCCCGGCTTGGAAGCAAATTCAGTATGCTCTCTGTCCATTGCCTCAAGCACTACCCACGAAATAAATCGAGCATCTGCAGGAGTTGCTCTGCGCAGTTCCACGCGCGGTTTCACAAAAATCGCATCCATATTCTAAAAAAAAATCATTCATATTTTGTAAATATAAAAAATTGTTCCTACATTTGCAAACGCAAACGGGGATATAGCTCAGTTGGCTAGAGCATCTGCTTTGCAAGCAGAGGGTCGTCGGTTCGACTCCGTCTATCTCCACAAGTTAAAGGGCTGACAAAGAAATTTGTTCAGCCTTTTTTCGTAACTTTCGGAAGTATCCTCATAATCAGCAGAATATGGCATTGGTATCGGGCGCCGGGAACGACCTGAAGTGGATTTGGAAGATTTCCCGCAAAACAAGATGGCAGGTAATACTGTGCTGCATCATTGAAGCGGCATATTTTTCCGTGTCAATGTTCTTTATCTGGGTAAGCAAGCATCTGATCGACATCGCCACCGGTGACGCGGAAGGAAGGATTCTGACTTTCGCATTTGTACTCGGAGGGTGCATATTGCTGCAGCAGGCATTGTCCATAGCAAGCGCGAGAATCGAAGCCAAGAGCGAGATAACACTCCGTGGCGATGTCAGAAGCAGGCTTTTCGGAAGGATCATGACCGGGAAATGGGCCGGCAAGGAAAAAATGCACTCGGGCGACCTGCTGAACAGACTGATGGATGACGTTACTGAAATCACGGAAACAGTCTGCTATACGATTCCCAAACTCACCGGTACTCTTGTCCAGCTGGTTCTCGCCACTTATTTCATTGCGAAAATCGACTACAGACTTGCATTGGCAGTATTTTTCATCATGCCTGTCGCACTGATACTGAGCAAAAGCTGTTTCCGGAAACTCCGCAGACTGACCAGAGACATCAAGGACTCGGACAGCAGCGTGCAGAGCCACATTCAGGAGAACATCCAGCACAGGACACTCATTTCCGCGATGGAACATACTGACTACTCGAGGGAAAGGCTCAACTCGCTGCAGGACGAACTGGAGGAAAAGGTCATAACCAAGACGGATTTCGCCCTGTTTTCCAGGACAATGATAAGACTCGGAGCCGGTGCAGGATATGCTACCGTACTGCTGTGGGGCGTATATGGTCTGCAAAACGGGACAATGACCTTCGGTATGATGGCGGCATTCCTCCAGCTTATTTCCCAGATTCAGAGGCCTATACTTGACCTCAGCCGTCAGGTGCCCGGCTTTATCCGCACGGCAGCATCAGCTGAAAGGCTCAGGGAAATCGACGACATTGAGACGGAAGACACTGACAAGCACATCGTACTGGACGGGACATCCGGAATAAGGATAGAGAACCTGACGTTTTCATATCCTGATGGAGAGAAGCTGATTTTCGAGAATTTTTCATACGATTTCAAGCCGGGCAGCCTCACGGCCATATTCGGCGAGACAGGTATCGGCAAGAGCACGCTGATCCGCCTGATGCTGGCTCTGCTGGAGCCTGACAAGGGCAACATCTATATATACAATAAGGACAATGTCCTGAAAGCCTCACCATCCACAAGGGGCAACTTCATCTATGTTCCCCAGGGCAACACCCTTATAAGCGGCACTATCCTGGACAATCTCCTGCTCGGACGTCCTGATGCCACACAGGATGAAATCCGCCAGGCACTCCACTATGCTATGGCAGACTTCGTATGGTCTCTGTCTGACGGTCTGAATACGGCATGCGGAGAATCCGGAGCAGGCCTCAGCGAGGGACAGGCCCAGAGAATCGCCATAGCGAGAGCCCTGCTCAGACAGGGCGGCATTCTGCTTCTGGACGAGCCGACTTCAGCTCTGGACGCGGAAACCGAAAAAGCGCTGATTGCAAATCTGCGTGAGTGTTCACAGAACAAGACTCTTATCATAATCACGCACAGGGAATCGATTTCAGAACTTTGTCCTGAAACTCTGTTCATAAAGAAATAAACAGCGGCATCCAAAAGCATACCCCCTAAAAAGGCAAAGAGATACGAACTTTCACATCCGTATCTCTTGGGGGTCAGAAGCAATAGATCCAATCTATCTATATCAGCTTCTAAATTCTCAGTTTTTATTTATTGCTGTCCGCTAAAAGTTAGCGAGCAAC